>Ga0308165_1000348_pt1 | contig 94057 bp, 78 predicted proteins | sample PhyWR2_FD_201032 | JGI IMG/M metagenome (GOLD analysis project Ga0308165, IMG submission 201032) | Phyllosphere microbial communities from UC Gill Tract Community Farm, Albany, California, United States - DLSLW.R2 | ecosystem: Host-associated > Plants > Phyllosphere > Unclassified | place: USA... | reverse complement strand
CCTTTGGGTAACCTGCTTGACCGCTTCGGCCTTGAACTCATCCGTGTACTGCTTGCTCGCCATAGACACCTCTCTCGCTTCCATTGATTATGGCTCTGAGATGTCTACGAAATCCTGGCCGGTCCACTGGTCATTGACCGATGTAGGGAATGCCATCATGTCCTCCTGCGGATGAGTGGAAGTGGGCGGGTGTTCCTGACGGTGGAACCGCTTCACCGTGGGGCCACAGTAAGGCGCCGCGCGATATCCCGATTGGCGGAATCGACGGAAAATGCGGTGGCATCGGCGCGAAAAGGCGCTCCGCTGCCGTCATCGGCACCGGGTTGGCTACACCAATGCGGCGCCCCTGCGTCTGGACGTGGCGACGCCTGCCGTAGACAGGAAAAACCCGGGCACGTTGCTGGATTCCGGGCGCGCACGACGATAGGGCGGCCCTGCATGCAACGCAGTCGTCTTCGATGAAAGTGTGATGCGGATCAAAAACTGACCACGTCCGGCCGTAGCGGTAACTGACCGGATGCGCTGTCTGCGGTGCGCCACGCGCTACGCGGGGCGGTGCAATTACTTCTCTCGCGCCAAGGCAGCGCCTGCTTCCGGCGGCGATCGGCATTGGACGACAGCTGCATGCGCGCCTCGATCGGCATGCCATCGGCACGCTGCAGCACCTGCCGGCCACGACCCTACACGGCGGTTCCGGTGAGTTCCACGCTGACGCAAGGCTGTTGAGACTACGCTGCCGGAACGTGCCGTGGTCCTGGCCGGCCAGGCGGATGTCCAGGCCAACCTAGTAGACGTGCTCGGCCGCGCGCAGCGGCGCTGCGCCGCACAGCAGGGCAGCACCCAGCAGCAGGGTGGGAAGGGGTTTCATCGGGGGACATCCATTTCGTGATGCAACAGCGGGCGACGACGCGCGATCACCACGCGTGCGTCAACCGGTGCCGGGCAGCCGAGCAGGATACCAGCGCAGCTCGCGGCAGGATCAGCGCCGCGCGGAACGACCCGATACGTGCGCATGCCCGGGCACGTGCCAGCGCCACGGAAAATCCGTTGCCTTGCTGATACCAATGCGTGGGCCAACCACCGGTTCGGTGGGCGGCGCCATCCCATCGGAGACAATGCGTACGCCGCGATCGTTGCGCACCAGGTCCGCGCCATCCAGTGCCTTGGTGATGCCCATTGCCTGTGACAACCGGCCCGGCCCACTGGCCAGGTCGCGGTCGTGGCGGATGGCCGGGCGCGCCTCACGTATCAACGCCAGGCCCTGCACCGGCTCCAATGCACGCAGCAGCACGCCCCAGCCCTGACCCACCTCGCCGCAGACCGCGTTCGATCCCCAATGCATGCCGTAACTGAAATACACATACAGGTGGCCGGCCTCACCGAACATGGTGGCGGTGCGCGGCGTCTGCCCGCGGAACGAATGCGCGGCGGGGTCTTCGCTGCCCGCGTAGGCTTCCACCTCGACGATACGGCCCGCGCGCCCGTCATCGCGCACTAGCAGTTTGTTGAGCAGCGCCGGTGCCACCTCGGTGGGGTGGCGTTGGTAGAACGTTCGAGGGAGTGTTGCCCAGTCGTGCATGCAGAGGCCTCATCAAAGGGGCGCCCGTGGCGCGCGCCGTTGCCTTGGATGGTGAGCGTTGATGCGTGGTGGCGACATCAACGGGCGCGCAGCTACGCCGCTAGTGCGTCCAGTGCACCGCAGCGAGCATGGCCGCCAGCGCCGCCTTGGCCTGCTGCGCGGTAAATGGTGGCGTGCGCGGCGGGTCGTACACCTCCGGACGGGTGCCGGCGATGATCAGGTCGACGGCATAACAGGCGCCGCCGTAGACGACACGATAGCTGTCGGCCGACAGGTAGTGACTCATCGCCGCGTCGCTGCTGCTGAAGTGGGTGGTACGCACACCGTCTACATCCGCCGTATCCGCCTTGCCTGCCGCATCGGAAGGGGGCGTGGTGCACGACTTCACGTCTGCGGCGCCGTCGCTGCGCCCGATCCGCATTTCTGCCGATGTGATCTCGTTGGAGCCATCCAGCACCAGCGCCACGAGCGGCTGGCCGGTGCTGCCTTCGGCGGGGTATAGCGTCCACGTATCCATCGCCAGGTAGCTGCGCTTGAAGTCCCGGTGCACGGTGGTGCCTGCCACCGGTCGGACTGCGATGCCCGGCGCAGATTCGGCGAAGGCATCCGCTGACTGCGCGGGTGGTGTGGCGCGGCCCGCCACCGACGCGACCGTGTCCGTGTCCGGTGGCGTGGCTGTCGGCAGTGCAGAGGGCGCCGCTGTCTCGCGTGACGCATCGGCATCGGACGCGGTGCACGCCGTGGCCAACGCCACCATGGCGGCGCCGGCCAGAACGGTTCGAAGGGTGGGGTGCATACGTGGTCCTGCTTCGCTCAACGTGGTTGCGAGCGTGCACCGCACCCCGTTAACGCCGTGCCATGGACCGGCGATGCAGCGCACCGCCGCGTCGCGCGATGCCTGGGTGTTGCTACTGCATCCGACCGCTTCAGGCGCGGACACGACCGGCGATGCGGTCGGCGAAGGCGTCGGTGGCCCGTACCAGCGCGTCAGCGGTGGCCGGTTCGGTTGCGCCATGGCCCGACAGCACCATCTCCAGCTGCGCCTCCGGCCAGGCAGACGCGAGATCCCAGGCGCTGCGCGCGGGGCAGATGATGTCGTAGCGGCCCTGCACGATCACCCCCGGCAGGTGGCGGATGCGATCAACGCCCTGCAAAAGCTGCCCGTGCTCCAGGAACGCATGGTGGCGGAAGTAATGGGCTTCGATGCGCGCCTTGGCCAGCGTCGCCAAGGGATCGGCGTGCGAGCGCGCCTCCACGTCATGCACCAGCGTGGCCGCGTGGTCTTCCCAGCCCAGCCATGCCTGCGCCGCAGCGATGGCCACGTCCTGGTCGGGACTGTCGAGGCGCTGCCAGTAAGCGGCGATCAGTTCGCCGCGTTCGGCCTCGGGAATGTGCGCTTCATAGCGCGCCCACCGTTCGGGGAAAATCCAGCGGGCGCCGCCGTCGGCCTCGTTGAACCAGCGGTTCTCTTCGGCACGGCCCAAGTAGACGCCGCGCACGATCACGCCGGTGGCGCGCTCCGCGTGTGCCTGCGCGTAGGCCAGCGCCAGCGTTGACCCCCATGAGCCGCCGAAGACCAGCCAGCGGTCGATGCCCAGGTGCTCGCGCACGGCTTCGATGTCGGCCACCAGGTGCGCGGTGGTGTTGTCACGCAATTCGCCGAACGGGGTGGAGCGACCGCTGCCGCGCTGGTCGATCAAAACGATGCGGTAGCGCGCGGGATCAAAGAAACGACGGTGCGTGGGTGACACGCCCGCACCGGGGCCGCCGTGCAGGAACACCACGGGGATGCCGTCCGCTGCGCCACATTCCTCGACATGCAACGTGTGCACGGCATCCACCGCCAGACGATGCTCGTTGTAAGGTTCGATGGTGGGATACAACGTGCGCATGGCGGGTGCTCGTGGACGGAGAACACAAGCATAGCCAGCCTGGACTGAATCCGCAGTACTGCCGCGTGCATGGTAGTGCTGCGCTGGCGGGCCACCATTCGACGCCGCATCGGCCTGACGCACGTCACCAGGGAGCACAGACAGGACCGCGTGGCGGCCCTGTCTGCGTGACGTACTACAGCGCCTGGCGCCTCCCTCAGGGCACCACCAGCACCGCCGCGTCCAGGACCGGGAACGCTTCGGCGGCCTGTCCGGAGGATGCCACGAGCCGGAACTCCAGCGCCGTGCTGCCACTGGCGTCGGCCGCGCCAGCCTTGAGCAGGTTGAGCCGTTGTGGCAGCGGTACGGCGAACGTGGTGGGGTGGAAATGGTCCATGCCGGTCATCGGCGGACCGAAGAAGGACACCGTGCCCACGTAGTAGGGGCTGTTCGCATCCACCGTCTCGACCCCTGCCGGTGCATTCACCAGAACGTCGAACTCGCGCGTGTTGTGCAGGCCGCGCGGCCGCTCCACGGTGACTTCGGCAATCAGCGCGGGCGCTGCCGTCGCACCCAACTGGCCTCGGGCCGTGCCCGGCAGCGACACGGATACGGCGGCACCGCGGCGCTTGCCGCGCACCAGCGTGGCCGGTCCTGCGGCCTTCACCGCCAGCGCCGCACTCTGCAGCGCGCCAGCCCCTTCGCCCACGTAGTCGTAGTCGAAGGCCTGGGTGCTGAAGAAGTCCGCGGCGGGCTTCATCCCGGCAAACTTCCCGTCGGCCTGGACGAAGAACCGGAAAGGCTCGGTCATGAACGCATCGCGGGCTTGCCCCGGCGGCGGCATGATCTGCAACCCCTGCCTCAGCTGCTTGCGGGTCCACACGTCCCACAGCCGGTCCATGTTGGCGTGGTGCAGGTAGAAGATCGGGTCCAGCGGCGACAGGAAGTTGGTCATATTCCCGTAGGGGCCCGGATCGATCGCACCGACGCCCCCGATGCAGTTGTGCACTTTGTTGTGCGGGAAGCCCTCCAGCACCGAGAACTGGGTGTTCTTGTCCGGCGAGTCCACGTGCGAGGCCGTGCGCGAGCTGGTGAAACTGCGGCTGACGTCGCTGTTGTAGAAATCCACCGGCGAGAGGCCGGCGTGGATGGTGTCGGGCGATACCGCGGCGGCGGTTTTGGCATCGAGGCGGGCGTTCTGGCGCCACAGGTAGCGCGCCCCACAGGTGATGGCATAGCCCGCATTGCCGGAGATGCCGGTCTTCGCGTCGGCGTTGTAGCCGGTGACATCGTTCCACAAGGCGCCGAAGTCCCCATAGCCGCGTGCGGCCAGTTGCTGGCGTTGTTGGGTGTCGAGACTGTTCCAGTACTGTTGCAACGCCGGCTGGATGAAGCTTGTGAACCGTGCCAGGTTGCCGGTGTATGGCGCGTAGGCCGGGTCGGTGGGAGAGAGCACGCCGTCGAACATGGCGGCTGGAATCTCCGGCTGCGACGTCCAGTCCCAGTACGGCATGGCGAACTGCGGATCACCGCTGAGCATCCGGATGGTCTGCTCGAAGTAGCCCACGTAGCCACGATGCCAGACGTAGAACCACCAGTTGCCGTGCGGGCAGTCCATCAGGTGCACGAACGCGTTGCGGAACCAGTTGTGCGGGTGATCGGCCGGCAGCGCCAGCATCTTCTGGATGCCGCGCGCGTAGCTGGCCAGCATGCGCTGGCGCTGCGGCGTGTTGACGTTGTAACGATGGAAGGTGGCGGCGGCAGTCGCGTCGGTGCCGGTGGCGCCCCCGGCGAATGCAGCACTCGATGCCCAGGCGGCGACCGAGGCACTGGCGGCGGTGGCAAGGAAATCACGGCGTGTGTAGCGCATGGTGGTACTCCCTGGTGATCGATGGAACCGCATGGGTTACGAATCACTGCGCGGACATGCCACTACACAAAGCCATGCGCGACGGGGCCTCCAGGCCCCGTGCTAGCACGCGTTGACGGTTGGGAAACCCGCCCAGGCGCGGGATGGCGGGGCAGTAGTAGCACGCCGCGCACACCGGGGGCTGCGAAATGCGGTCCCGGTGCGGGCATCAATATTCGGTTATGGGAAGCACCGCACATATCCATGTGAAACGGCGGTGCCGGGTGGGCTCAGCCCGTGTCGCGCTGTACCCGTGACCGGTACGCCCCGACGTTGTTGCCGGCGATGCTGGTGGTCTGGGTGCCGGTGATCGTATCGATCTTGCGGTCCGAGCCGGTCACCGGCTTGGCGTCGATGGTGGTTTCACGCTCGAACGCGTGCGACTTGTCGGTGTTCCGGTAATACCGGTACAGCGCCCAGTACAACGCCGACGCGCCGGCGGGGCCGGCGGCCAGCAACCACAGTCCACTGTCATCGCTCATGAGGACGCTACCAGGAAGAGAAGCACGAGGGCTTCGATAATGGTGCCGGTGGTCAGCGCAGCCAGCAGCATCTTCCACTGCTGCACCGGCACGCTGCCCATGGTTTCGCCGGTACGGCCATTGACCGCGATGTAATGCAGCATGCCGCCGTTCTTTCCGGGCTGGTGGTACGAGTACAGCCACACCGGCAGGTACATCGATACCCAGCGCGTGCCGTGCACGTCCAGGCGCTCTTTCTCCCAGCGGACGCCGCGCGTATAACGGCGTACGGAGTCCTCGACCTCGGCGCGGGCGATCGACAACAGCTGGTCTTCCAGCCGCGGCCGCAGCTTCTCAACGTCGAGGTTGCGCTTTTCCGAGGTGAAGCCGGTCAGTAACGAGGCGTTCCACTTCAACGCATTCTTGGTGTCGAACGGCAGGATGGTATTGATGATGTTGTTGGTGTTGGCCCGAGCATCCAGGTTGCCACGCTCGGCCGAGGATTCGAGCGTCAGGTCGTCCACGGTGAAGTCGACATGCCGCTCCACCTGGTACACGTCGGCATCGTAGTAGGTCTGCTTCTTGTCGCCGGTGCCGCGGGTGTACTCGCGCGTCTTGATTTCACCCTTGCCGGCGACGCTCGTGCTGACATTGCTGTCCACAATCATGTAGGGCAGGTAGACGCCGACCACGTTCTCAGGCGTGAACTGCTCCTTGAACGCCTTCAACGCAAACAGCCGGCGCTTGTCCACGAACTGGCGGATGCGCGCCACCGCATCGTCCTTGGAAATGCGGAACGGCAGCACCGCATCGGGCACGGCACCGTTGGCCACCTGCTCATTGACCCCGAATACGTGACGGCACCAGTGGCAGCGTGCCGTCATCGTGCTTTCGGTATTGATCGTGACCTCGGCGCCGCAGCCGGTGCATTTGAAACTCATCAGGCTGGCGGTATCGGCCTGGATGTCCCGTGCGCCGGACGCGATAACGGTGCCACGCAACTGGTCAAGGCCGTCGCCCAGCCCGAAGGCCTCTTCGGCGCGCGTGCCATGCCATTCGTTGCGGCAGAACTGGCAGACCAGCACGTCGGTGCCGAGCTTGAGCCGGACGTCGGTGCTGCCGCATTTGGGGCAGCGGTTGAGGCCGTCCTTGAGCTCGGCTGCACGGGTGTCCAGGGCCACCGGATCCGGGGCCTCGATCTCGTCGCGGATGGGCTGTGGCAATGTGGCCGGTTCGACAGGGAAGCTGCCGGGCAGGGGCGGCACCTCCTGCGGCGAACCGGGGCCGGTCACCGGCTGCGCAGGCAGTGGTGGCGGCGCCGACGGCAGGGGCGGCGGAGTGCGGGAATCGGACATGGTCGTTGGGCGCCTTGCCTGTTACAGGCCCAGCGCCTTGGCCTTCAGGGCGTCATAGTCGTCCTGGGTGATCAGCCCCAGATCCAGCATTTCCTTGGCTTTCTTCAGCTTGGCCACCGGGTCGTCGGCGGCCGGTGCGGCCGGGGCGACCGGTTGCTGCAGGCTGCCGGCACCGAACATGCCCGAGGCCATGCCCACGCCTACCAGGCCGGCCGCGCCGCCGTTTTCACCGGCCGACTGGATGCCCTGGGCCACGCTGGCCTGCAGATTGGAATTGCCCCGCGCACCGGCCAGCGCGTCGGCGCGCTGCACGGTCTTGAGCAGTTCACGGGTGTTGGCGTCGTACTCGATGGAGACGATGGCGGTCTTGACGATGGCCAGGCCGCGGTCGGACTTCCACTGGTAGGCCTGCTCGACGGCGTCGGACAGGCTCTTGGCGAAGCCCAGCGAATCCTGCTGCAGCTTGGTGATGCGGTTGCCCTTGCCCGGATCGTTGGTATACAGGCTGAAGGCCGGCGCCAGGGAGCCCACCACTTCGTTGAACAGCTGGCTGGCCGCGGCATTGTCCAGGTCGGTGAAGTCGAACACCTGGCCCGGCTGCAGGTAGCTGGCCGGCACGAAGTTCTTCACGAACAGGATCGGGTCGACGATCTTCAGCGTGTACGAGCCACGCGTGACCGCACCCACCTGCGTGCCCAGGAAACCGTCGTCCCAATAGATCTCGGACTGGGTGCCGAAGCGGTTGTCGGGCAGTTCCTTGAGGGAGACGAAGAACGCCGCCTGCTGCGCGCCGGGCTGGCCGCCGAACTTGAAGCGCTCCCAGCTCTGCTTGATCAGCGGGGTGACCACGCCGTCGCCGGCGAAGATCGACTGCGAATTCAGGTCGTCGGAGCGCCATTCGTAGCCACCCGGCTCGGCAACAAAGCCGGTGATGGCTCCGTCCTGGAACAGCAGCAGGCCGTAGCCTTCGGGGACGACGATCTTCGACCCGTTGCTGATGATGTTGGACGAGGCACTGGTGTTGGATCCGCGCCCGGCATTGGTGCCGCGCGGGACCGCCGCGAACAGCGCCGCCGTGGAGGGCAGGCCGACGGGCACGGTGAAGAAATCCTTCCATTGGTCCGCCAGAACGCCGCCAACTGCACCCTTCACCGCCTGTACCAGACCCATGGCCAACTCCGTGTCGTTCGTGGACGGGCAGGGTGCCCGCCGTACGTGTCGGACTATATCAGGCACCGGGAAGCGGACCACAGGAGTGGGCGAGGGCGTGGCATTGGCCCCGCCCCGGCGGCGATCGGTTCGGGCGGGACAGGCGCACCCCGCATGCATGGCATTGCGAAGCCGACGCTGCCGATGCCACGATGGCCGGCCATCAGCAGGGCAGGGGCGGCGCCCGGCGCGGCGCATCTGCGGCACGGAGGCAACACCGAATGCGTGGCGTGGACATCATCAAGCAGTTCGTCGAAGGCAGGATCTCACCGCGCGCGTTCGAGCAGTGCCTCCACACCGACGCGGCGCTGCAGGCCCTGCTTGAGGGCGACCGGAACCTGCCGGCCTACGTGGCAGAGCCCGATCTGTACCTGTACCTGATCAGCCAGGACTTCGATAGCCTCGCGTGCATCTACAACGTCCAGACCCTTCTGTCTGAACGGCTCGAGAGCAAAGGCATTGCGCATACCGTGGACCACAGCTACGAGCGCCGCTTCACGCTGGCCCTCAACGCCCAGCCGAAATGGTTGTCACTGCCCCCGGCGTACATCGCCCGCTTCATGGCCGATCACGATGCGCTGGATCCGAAGGCCCTGCAGACGGCGTTGAAGACGGCGATCAGGCGTGACTTCCGCTACCTGAAAGCGCCCCCGAAGTGGCTGCAGGAGCCGGAATGGCCGCTGGCCGACGACGTGCCGATGGTGTTCGTCGGGCAACCGGACATCCGCGGGCTGGGCCACGATATCGCCCAGGCCTATCTGTTCTTCGACGCGCAGCAGCAGCGGTTCCATACGGTCAGCCAGCGCTGCTGAGGGCACTGCGGGCGCGTGAGGACCCGGGGGCGAGGACGCAACCTTCGTGCCGGCTCATGGACCGCACCGTCCTATCGCGTGATGCCATCTCCTCGACGGGTGTGCACAGTACCGGGCGTATAGTGATCTCACGCACAACGCTTTTCCCCATGGCACAGAACTCTCCGCAGTTCATCACCGCAAGGATCGAAGCAATGCCCAAGGGCTCAGACTTACTGGTCGCCGCACTCGAAAACGAGGGCGTAGACCGCATCTTCGGCGTTCCAGGCGAGGAAAACCTCGATTTCCTGGAATCGCTGCGAAATTCCAGCATCGAACTGGTCCTCACCCGTCACGAACAAGCCGCCGCCTTCATGGCCGCCACCCACGGCCGCCTCACGGGCAGGCCCGGGGTCTGCCTGGCCACTCTCGGGCCGGGTGCACTGAACTTCTCCACCGGCGCGGCCTACGCCCACCTCGGGGCCTGGCCGATGATCCTGATCACCGGCCAGAAAGCCGTGATGAGCGCCCGGCAGGCACGCTTCCAGATCGTGGACATCGTGGCCTCGATGAAACCGCTCACGAAAATGACCCGCCAGATCGTCAGCCCTGCGGCAATCCCGGCGATGGTGCGCGATGCCTTCCGCGTCGCCATGGAGGAGCGACCGGGGCCGGTGCATCTGGAGCTGCCGGAGGATATCGCCGGGGAAGAAGTCGACGAGGTGCCGGTGATTCCGGTGCACGCCCTGGATCGCCCTGCTGCTACTGCCGCCGCGCTCGACCGGGCCGCCTCTGCGATCCTGGCCGCCAAGCGCCCCCTGGTGATGATCGGCGCGGCCTGCAGCCGTCCCTCGCTGACCGAGGCGCTCTCCTCATTCGTCGCGCGCACGCGCCTGCCGTTCTTCAATACACAGATGGGCAAGGGCGCCGTTACCGGAGGCTCCAACCTGTACATGGGCACGGCCGCACTCTCCGAAGGCGACTATGTCCACGAGGCCGTCGCACGCGCCGACCTGATCATTGCCATCGGCCATGACACGATCGAAAAGCCGCCGTTCCTGATGAAGGACAACGGCGGGCCAAAGGTCATCCACGTCGGCTTCCAGTCGGCCACGGTCGAACAGGTCTACCACCCCGATATCGAGGTGATCGGTGACATCGGCGCCAGTGCCACTGCGCTTGCCGAACGATTGGAGGGCAGGGTGGTCGAAGATGCGGGCACCGGTGAACTGCGCCAGAAGATTCTGTCCCGCCTCAACGACCGCGCCGAGGAAGACCGCTTCCCGGTGACGCCCCAGCGCCTGGTCCATGACGTGCGACAGGCGATGCCCGAAGACGGCATCGTGTGTCTCGACAACGGCATGTACAAGATCTGGTTCGCCCGCAACTACCGCACGCATGTGGCCAACACGCTGCTGCTCGACAACGCGCTGGCCACGATGGGCGCCGGCCTGCCGTCGGCCATGATGGCGTCGATGCTGTTTCCGCAGCGCCGCGTGCTGGCCGTGTGCGGCGACGGCGGCTTCATGATGAATTCGCAGGAGATGGAGACCGCCGTCAGACTGGGCCTGAACCTGGTGGTCATCGTCCTCAACGACAGCGCCTACGGCATGATCCGCTGGAAGCAGGCGGTGGACGGCTTCGAGGATTTCGGCATGCGCTTTGGCAACCCCGATTTCGTGCGCTACGCCGAAGCCTACGGCGCGGAAGGCAGCCGAATTACGGCAGTGGACCAGCTGGTGCCCACGATCGAGGCCGCTTTTGCTGGCGGCGGCGTCCACCTGCTGGATGTGCCCATCGACTACTCCGAAAACACCCGCGTCCTGGTCGACGAACTGCGCAACCGCACGCCCGACGTGGGCTGTGCGTAAGCGGCCGCGTTGACGCCCAATACAAGGAATCCCCGATGTTGACCGTCGTACAAGCCTTCGACCGCGCACCCATCGCCGACGTGCCATATGACGATGCGGCGGCACTGGAGCGCAAACTCAGCGCCGCGCAGCGGGTGTTCAAGAGCCGCGACGGCTGGCTGCAGCCGCATGAGCGCATCACGATCCTGCGCAAGCTGGCCGCGCTGATGGAGGCCAAGCGTGACCACCTGGCCCTGCAGATCGCGCGCGAGGGCGGCAAGCCGCTGCCCGACGCCATCGTCGAGACCACCCGCGCCATCGATGGCGTCCACAACGCCGCCGATGAGCTGCGCAACTTTGCCGGCCACGAAATCCCGATGGGCCTTTCAGCTGCGGCGGAAAATCGCTGGGCGTTCACCACCCGTGAGCCGATCGGCATCGTCGCGGCGATCTCGGCGTTCAATCACCCGCTGAATCTGATCGTCCACCAGGTGGCGCCGGCCATCGCGGTCGGCTGCCCGGTCATCATCAAGCCGGCCTCCACCACGCCGTTGTCCTGCCTGGAATTCGTGGCCATGGTCCACGAGGCGGGCCTGCCGGAGCCGTGGTGCCAGAGCTTCCTGCCCGATGGCAACGAACTGGCCGAGGCGCTTGTTACCGACCCGCGCGTTGCGTTCCTCAGTTTCATCGGCTCGGCCCGCGTCGGCTGGTCGCTGCACGCCAAGCTGGCACACGGGGCGCGCTCGGCGCTGGAGCATGGTGGCGTCGCGCCGGCCATCGTGGACCGCAGCGCGGACCTGGCCAAGATCATCGAACCCATCGTCAAGGGCGGCTATTACCACGCCGGCCAGGTCTGCGTGTCCACCCAGCGCATCTTCGTGCACAACGCCATCGCCGACGACTTCACCCAGGCGCTGATCGCGCGCGTAGAAAAGCTGCGTACCAGTGACCCTACACTGAAAGATACCGAGGTGGGGCCGCTGATCCAGCCCCGCGAGGCCGACCGGGTGGCCGAATGGATCGAGGAGGCAGTGAAGGGCGGGGCGCAGTGTGCAACCGGCGGCAAACGCCTTTCCGAAACGACGCTGCAGCCCACCGTGCTGCTCGATCCCGCCAGCGACGCCCGGGTAACTACGCAGGAGGTCTTCGGCCCGGTGGTGGCGGTATATCGCTATGGCGAACTTGATGAGGCCATCGCCCGGGCCAACTCCCTGCCTACCGCATTCCAGGCAAGCGTCTTCGCGCAGGACATCGACATCGCGATGCGTGCCGCCAACCGGCTGGATGCCTCGGCGGTGATGATCAACGACCCGACTGCGTTCCGCACCGACTGGATGCCGTTTGCGGGGCGCAGGGAGTCGGGTTATGGCACTGGGGGTATTCCTTATACGATGCGGGATATGTCGCAGGAGAAGATGATTCTGATGCGGAGGAGTTGAGTGGGGTGGGCGTGCCGGGCTTTGCCAGGGTGATGCGATGGGTGGGGCATAATTCAAGGCGCGCTGTATCTGCAGGCGTATTGGAGTCAATTCGGCCTGGATCCGTTCCAGTTCGTTGCGGTAGGCGAACTGGCGCTGACTGGTCTTGCCGGGATCGGCATGGTCCTCGGCTTGATGCTGATCACCTTGGTGCTTGGGGGCTGGGTGGAGGGCAAGATCATCGGCATCAACACAGCGCGCAATCGGTTTGCCTGGCTCGCGCCGGTTCTTTTCGTCACCGGTTTGGGCGCGATCATCTGGTGGGCCAGCGCGTGGGTTCTGCTGATTGGCATGCTGTTGACGGTTGCGTGCATGCTTGTGTTGACGCTGTCGCCGGTCGTGCCCGGCGTCGCCAAGGAGTCACCGTGGCTGGCCTACATCGTAGCGATGCTGGTTTACGTCTCGATTGCGTCGCATTGGCTAGGAAGCGAGCGTGCGCGGGCCATCATCGATGGCAATGGCAAACACTTGGCAACCGTGATCATTGAGGGCGAGACTCTCAGCGATCTCAATCTGGTTGGCCGCCTCGGTAAGAGCGCGCTAGCTGGCGAAGCCTCCGTGAAATCAACCAGGTCATGGCCGCGGTTTCGTCCTTATGCGGCGGACGGGAGTGGGAGCGAGAGCCGATCCAGAGCTTGACCCAGCGCCAGCCGGAGCCGACGAACCGTGTCAGACGCGCCATCTGCCATTTCGCATAATGTATACACGGTGGGTTCCGAACCCGCCCGGATTGCCGCCTGTACGTCGCGAGGCGGGGCGAGGCCGACCCCCAGCGCTAGGGCCATGCCGACTGCTGCCAGTCGCCGCGCTAGCGAAGCCCACGCCTTCCCAGCCTTGCCGTCTGCGCGAACCGCTTTGACCGCCACGAGCCACTGAACTGGGTCGTCACCGGCCATCATCGCCATTTCCGCGATGTGCTCTTCGTCGGGGTAGGCATCGCCGTTCCGCCACTTGGATACAGCCTGCCGGTGCACGCCAAACTGCGCCGCCAAAGCGCTGTCTGAGGTGATCCCAGCTCGCTGCCGCGCCTTGTCGATGAGGGTGCTTACGATGCTCATGTCCCGTACCTAGTTGACAACATGTCCCGCAATCAGGTTACATGCATCCCGTCCCGTAGGCACGGGACACCCGCCACCGGCCCCCCTAGGCCGCTGGCGGGGTTTCTAGGGGCTAGGGGAGGGGATCTGCCATGGAAGACCTTGTCGTAGCGATGCTGGGTGGCGTGCTGCTCCTCGGCCTGCTCGTTTGTATCCGGGGCGAGCTCCGTCACCGCAAGGGTGGCACCAAGTGAGCGCCCTTGTCCTCATCGTGACGCTGATCGCCGCCTGCATGTGCATCGCGTTGGGCGTTGTCCGAATCGGCGTATGGCTGATCAACCGCCGCGAGCAGGGCCGCACCCGCACCATTCGTGACGCCGCATTCGTTGCCCAGGCGCGCGCCCAGCTCGCCGACCGCGACTACGCCATTGCGATGCTCGATCAGGAGGCGATGTCGCATGACTGAGTCCGCACGCCTGATGCTCGCCTGCATGCCGTCGAACGAGGGCTTTTCCCCGGTCCCGACCGGTGAAAAGGGGCAGGGAAGGGGGCAGGTTGGCCCGGGGAGTAACACGGGCCAAAAGGGTCAGCAAACCGCGATCATCGACTACCTGACCCTTGTGATGCCCCAATCCGCTGTTGACGATTTCCGTTGCAGCAACATCGAACTCCTGCTGTTCAAGATTTTCGGCTTTCGCGGCGAAGTGGTTGCCGGGCCTCTCCGGGAAAAGAACTGGAATTTCTATGCGCTGTCGGCGTTCCTCATCGACCGCGAAGGCGAGCTGGTTGGCCGCATCGGCGTCAGTGGCAACAAGGAAACGATCTGCGTCAGCTTGACCGGTGCAGGCTGCAAGTGGGTCAAAAGCTGGGAGCAAGTGCACAAGCAAGCCACGATGCTGCGCGCCCGCATTAGCCGCGTTGACTGCGCCCACGACGATTTCGAAGGATCCCGGTTGAACGTGCACGCGCTTCGTGAGCGCGCCGCAGCCGGGGACTTCTGCGAGGGCGGGTGCCCGCCCAGGCATCGCTTCATGTCCGACGAAGGCCACGGCACGGGCTCCACGCTCTATGTCGGCGGCAAGGGCCACAAAGAGCTTTGCGTCTATGAGAAGGGTAAGCAACTGGGTCTTGCCTCGTCCCCGTGGGTACGCGCCGAAGCTCGCCTGTACGGCAAGCATGTGGAGGTGTCTCTCGATGTGCTTCTCGACCCCGGCGCTTACCTGCGCGGGTCTTACAGCGTCATGGCTGAGTTGATCGAAGGCGTGTGTTCCCGCCTCAAAACGATTCGCAAGCAAGTCGAAGTATCTGCTGAGGCGATGGTGCTCTGGATGGAGCGACAAGTCGGCCCGGCTCTCAATGTTCTGCGCGGTGCGTTTGGCCATTCGTGGTCCGACGTATGCGAGGCCCGCATCCTCCGAGACGGTCACCCCGGAAGGTTTCGCGGTATTGCCAAGGGTGACGCCCTACACAAATTCGTGAGAGAAGAACTATGCCGATCTGCCGCGTAAAGTCCGCTGCCGTTGAAGAGCAGCACAATCAGAAAACCCAGACCATCATGCGTTCGCAGATGGCTGGCCTCGACCTGGGCAACGGCTATGAATTGCCGTTCCGCGTCGGCCTCGGCCAGCGTCCCGCTTACCCGGTGGGTGAGTACGACATCGATCCCAAGTCCTTCGCGCTGGGCCAATACGGCGACCTGACGCTCAAGCGTTACGTCGATCTTGTGCCGCTGGGTGCCAAGGCCGCTCCGGTCGCCCCGGCAAAGGCCTAACCAATGTCTGATCCGGCACCGCTCTACGTCGTCGGTTGCGCTGCTGAAAACATCCAGCAGGACGGCACGTGCTTGGTGCCGGTTTGGATGCCATACCACCAGCCGATTCTTCCACCCCTGAGTCTGGCTGATGGAACTTTGGTTGCCTTCACCATCGTGAGCATGTGGGCAATCGGGTTGAAAGCGCGCCTCGTATTTCGCGCGGCGCGTATCGGGGTCTACTGAAATGACGAGGAAAACCGCAATGAAGAACATCATCAACACCACCCGCCGCGTTGCCGCCTCCACCACCGCGAAGGTCGGCACCGCTGTCACCGGCCTGATGGCTTCCGGCATGGCGCTCGCCAGCGGCTCCGGTTCGCCGGGCGCTGCCATCGCCGGTGAAATGGCGGGTGGCAAGGCTGACATCGGCCTGGTCATCGGTGCCATCGCCATCCTGGTCGGCATCATCGTGGTGTGGGCCTACACCAAGCGCGCAGCGAAGTAACGGCGCGCCAACGAACGGCAGGGGGCGCGCGGAAACGTTCGCCCCCTTTTTCTTGAGCGAAAGGAGGGGTTATGGGGTATTTCGTGATCGTAGCGATCTGTGGCGCTGCATGGCTCGCATTCGAGGGCACGTGATGAACTGGTTGGTTCGGTCATTCGCATCAGCCGTCGCCCGAAGGGTGGCGTACGCGCTGGCCGTTATCGTCCTCGCCTACTGCGGAATAGGGCGCGCCTCCGCCCAGGCGCAACAGTGTGCTACCTCTCAAGCTGGTTGTGATGAGGGTCAGGCGTATTCGGCGTGCATGTCTGAATTGAGTGCATACATCGCTAGCAGGGCTCCAACTCAGCATCGCAACCAGCGCTGCGAGAAGACTTTTCCAACATCAACAACATCGATCACTTCGCGTTTTGAGTACCTCAACGGCACGGTATGGATCGAAGGTCAATACCGCACCTACGCCATGAATGGCTCATGCGCCGCTCGTGGATCCAAGGTCACACCATTCTTTCCGCCATCTGGTTCTGTGCGTTGCATGTCAGGCTGTGAATCTGTATTCCGCCACAACGCTGATGATACGAGCACGTATAGCCCTACCGGAAAGCTCTGTAACGAAAAGCCAGACTGCGCCGCCCAGGGCAAGAACATGGTGTGGAATGCGGCCTTAGGCGTCTGCCAGCCCGTCGAGCCTGAGTGCCCCGCAGGAAAGGTGCTTGTCGGCAATGCGTGTACCGATGAGAAGCCTTGCCCCGATGGCATGGCGCTCGTCAATGGGTCGTGCAAGAAGAAGGAAGAGGAGTGCCCCGCCGGGCAGATTCGATCCCCGCTTGGCAGCTGCATCCCCGGCGACAATCAGTGCGCGGCGGGCGAGGCACGCGGAAAGGATGGTACGTGCAAACGCGATCGGGACGGTGATGGAAAGCCGGATGAGGGCGAGGAAGAGGGCGAAGGTCCTGACGGAGAGAAAGTCAAGGAGAGTTTTTCGGGCGGTGACGATTGCGACGCGCCTCCGTCGTGCAGCGGTTCGCCGGTGATGTGCGGACAGGCTCGCATTCAATGGCGCATTGATTGCAACACGCGTCGCCGCGTCAACATCTCCGGCGGGCAGTGTAGTCAAGCCGGGACTCCAACGTGTACCGGCAAGGAATGCAACGCAATGGAGTATTCACAGCTGCTGATGCAGTGGCGCTCCGCATGTGCCGCTGAGAAGCTTGCCGCAAAGGACGGCGATTCCACAGGGACCAGTCCTACCGACACAAACAAGAACGGCGTCGCCGATGTGCTCGAAGGGCAGGGCGATGTTACGTCGCCGGGTAACGGAAGCACGGATGTTGCGAGTGCAAAGAAATGGGGCATCGGCGTCTCTTCCAGCATGCTTGACACCAGCGACATGTTCGGTGGTGGTTCGTGCCCACAACCGCCAACCATCGTGATTATGGGCAAGTCGGTCGGCGGGTCAGACATACCGTATTTCTGCCAGCTCGCCGCGATCATGCGCGCGCTTATCTTGGTCTTCGGCGCATACCTTGCGCTCCGCATCCTCATGGGGGGGGGCTTCTAATGATGGTTTGGACATGGATCGCAAAGGCGATCATTCACCTTATCGGCTCCTTCAAGGAAGCTGCGGCTGGCATCGTTGGGCGTGTGCTTGCGACGTTCGGCCTCACCACGGTCACGTTCAATGCCATCCTTCCCAACCTCAAGCAGACGGTAATGCAGTACGTGGGCGGCCTTGATGGCCCCGCGATGCAGATGCTCTCTTACCTCGGCATCGGCACTGTCATGTCCATGGTGCTTTCCGCACTCACTGTCCGGTTGACGTGGAAGGTATTCATTGTTCCCAAGGCCGTGGCCGATCAGCTTGGCGGAGGCGCGTCATGATCTACTGGTATACGGGCCAGCCTGGACACGGGAAGACCCTGCACGCCATTGAGCGTCTCCTTGAGTTCAAGGACCAGGGGCGCATGGTTTACGCCTGTAACATTCGCGAGTTCGACTATGCGAAAACGGGCGTCCTTGAGATGACGCCGGAGCAGTTCCGTGACTGGCCTGCGTTCTTGCCCGATGGTGCTGTTGCGCTTGTCGATGAGGCGTATGAGCATCAGATGCTGCCCAAGCGTGCACCCGGCGCGAAGGTCCCGCACCACGTTGAGCAGCTTGCCAAGCACCGGCATCGCGGCCTTGATTTCATCTTCGTCAGCCAGTCGCCGGACAAGCAGTGCGATCAGTTCGTGCATGACCTGATCGAGCGACATGTCCACGTGCGCCGTCGCTTCGGGACGAAGTTCGTACACCTGCGCGAGTTCGACCGATTTGAGGCCAACGCGGAGAAAGCGATCCCGTTGACTGTCAAGCGCAAGGCGCTGCCCAAGCGCCCCATGGGCATGTACAAGTCGACCGAGCTTGATACCACGCAGGTTCGTATTCCCTGGTACTACATCGCGTTGCCGATTCTGATCGTTGGCGGCGTTGGCCTGATGTATTACGCGTTCGGGCGCATGGGTGGAAGAATGGGTGGCACTGACATCAAACCGGAAATCACGTCTGGACAAGGCGCTGCCGCGCCGCGCGACGGAGCGTCAGCGACGGCGGGCGGGGCGGGTGTGCCCAAGCCCACGACCGCCATTGAGGATTACGTCAAGGAACATATTCCGCGCATCCCATCGCAGCCGTGGAGCGCTCCTGTCTATGACAGCGCCATCAGCGTGCCCAGTGCGGCACCGCGACTGTTTTGCATGTCGTCTGCCGGTGGTTTCAATGCGCAGGGCGCACATGACGATCCCAGCTGTACGTGCCTTACTGAGCAGGGCACGTCATACGATCTCGATGACGCAACGTGTCGATTCGTTGCCCGGCGCGGGCAATACGAGCCATACCGTGATCAGCGCCAAGATCGGTACGTTGATGCCCAGACGCAGATGGATCGAGCTCGGGGTGAAATTGCCGCGCGGGGCAGCGCCGAGCAGGGGGCGACAATTGAACACAGCCAGCGTCCGTTGGGGAGCTTTCCCGAGTCCCCCGGTTATAAGGGCGGCGTTACGGTCCTTGGGGAGGCAAAGCTGTGACCAGTGGCGGACGTGAATTCTTGAAATGGCTGGCCGTGCTGCTGATGACCGGCGATCACGTGGTGACGGCTCTCGGCCTTGGGTACGTGCCGGTGGTATCCGAAGCGGGGAGGGTGGCGTTCCCCGTCTTCGCCCTGGTCATGGGTTACAACCTCGCCCAGCCCGGTGCGGATGCCCTTAAGTCGGTCAAGCGCCTTGCGTTGTGGGGGCTGGTCGCTTCGCTGCCCGCATGCCTCGTGTTTGGCTCGCTGTTGCCATTGAACGTCCTGCTGACGTTCGCCCTTGCTGCGTTGGCGATATGGGCTGTGGAGCGTCGCCTGTGGCCTCTGCTGGCCGTGTGTGCCGTGGCGCTGCCGCCGTTCGTGGATTACGCGTGGCCGGGCGTTTGGCTCGTTCTGGCGGCGTGGGGCTGGTTTCGCCAGCATGGCCGATGCATGCACTGGCTGCTGGGGTCATGGGACTGGCGACGGGCGCGCTTGTACGCCGTCATGCCGATATGGGTCTGGATCGCCATGGGCCTCCTGTGCGTCTACAACGGCAACGGCTGGGCGCTTCTTGCGCTGCCGCTGATGCAGGCCGGGGAATGGCGCTGGCGGGTGCCCAGGACACGCTGGGCGTTTTACGGTTACTACGTTGGGCACCTAACCGTTCTGGCCTTGGTGGCGTGGTCGGCAGGTTAGCTGAGAGACCTCCCGCGTTGCGTTTGGTATCCTCGCGGCCATCAACTGGGAGTGGACATGGATATCCGAGCCGTTGTCGTTTGCGTTCTATTGGCGCTCTCACCGCCTGCAGTGGCCCAGATCCACTCTTCGACCGGCCCTAAGCCCAAGCCGCTCGCTCCTGTGCGGAAGCCGCATCACAATTCGATGGCAAACAGCACAACCCCTTTCAACTGCGAGGATCAGCGGTGGCCTAAACATCCGCATCCTGGCATGAAGGCTTTCTGTGATCGGCTTGAGGCTCGTACGCTTCAGGATGAGGCGCATCGCGCAGGCAGGCCGGGGCCATCTGCGGATGTTGTACGGTTGCCCAGCCTCGGCTCAGATGGCGCACGGCGTTCCGGATTCGCTTGCGTCGGCGGCCAGGCGATGCGTAAGTTGCCTAATGGTTGGGCGCAGGTATCTGCACCTTCCGGTGGCTGGCAGCGCTGCCGAGAGGAGTGACATGGGGGTGTAGGGGCAGCGCCCCTACGGGCAACGCCTTATCCGCGCTTGGGGCGTCGTGGCCCTCGGGACATGTGGACCACATTTGACACCTCGGCGGCAGGACCGGGATCACCCATGCCCAGCCGCCGTTCCCTGCGATTTCTGACGTACTCGCGCAGGTATACGACGCTGGAATCCGTTGTGGCGCAGGGCCTTCCAGCGGTCATCGATCGCGTCGGCCGCGGCCGGGCTTCCTCCATCATCAGCCGCCATTCCCGGGCGATGTTGCAGGTCAGCGACCACCAGGTCATATCGACAGGCTCAAGGCTGTAGCCCTCAGGTGTGAACATGTGACCGGCCTGAAAGCCAAAACCGGCCCAAGGGCCGGTTAGGTTGATGCGGTCGTGCGTATCCATCTCGGTCATGCTGCAATCTCGTCCTTGTTGGGTGTCCGAGAGGGGAAGCAAGAGCCGATCCAGAGCTTGAGCCAGCGCCAGCCGGAGCCCACGAACCGCGAGATGGACCGATATGCCATTTCGCATAATGTATATTATGTTAGATGTCTGCGTCTGCCACTTCAGGTACAGCGGCTTGCTTGGCATCTGCACGCGCTTCCACGGAACACCGGTCAGGTTCAACCCCGTCACTCCCCGCCAACCTGTTCAGATCTTCTAGAAACACATCGCCAAGCCTCGATGCCGTTGTCCAGGCGTCGGTTCGCCATAGAGCCACGCCCGACACTCCACTCAGGATGATGCCCCACAAAGAAGACGCTGACTCAACTTCCAAGTGCAACACCCAAACCAGTAGGGTCTCAGCATGTCCAAGCACTACAACCATTTGAGCGCGGAAGAACGCGCCGTTGTGCAGATCGAGATCCAGGATGGCAAGAGCATGCGATCCATCGCCAGGCGCTTGGGCCGCAGTCCCTCGACCCTGAGCCGCGAGGTGGCCCGGCAAGGTGCGGCGGCGTACAGCGCCACCGAGGCCGGCAAAGCCTATCGCACGCGCCGACTACGCTCTGTCCGGCGTCGCAGGCTTATCGAGGGCAGCGAGCTGTCTGAGTTTGTTCGTGATCACTTGATGCCGTATCGCTGGTCGCCCCAGCAGATTGCTGCCAAGCTTCGCGACATGCACCCGGACGATTCCAGCCAGCGCATCAGCCACGAGACGATTTACGCCAGCATCTATGCCCACCCGCGCGGAGGGCTGAAGAAAGAGCTGGTGGAAGCGCTTCGGCAGAGCAAGCCGAAGCGGGGTCTGCGCCGTACGACGGCAGCCAAGCAGACATGGGTTCCAGAGCAACTGCGTATCGTGCATCGCCCGGAAGAAGTGCAGCAACGACTGGTTCCGGGCCACTGGGAAGGCGACTTGATCAAGGGGGCTTTCAACTGCTCCTGCGTAGGGACACTGGTCGAACCAAAGACGCGTTTTGTGACTCTCTGCAAGATGGACAGATGCACCGCTGACGCGGCACTGGTGGGCTTCAGGCGCCAACTAAAGAAGCTGCCAGAATCCATGCGCACCAGTTTGACCTACGACCGAGGCACGGAGCTGACGTGCTACCCAGAGCTGATGGACCGTCTGGATATCGACGTGTGATTTGCTGATCCGCACGAGCCATGGCAGCCCGGCAGCAACGAGAACACCAACGGATTGCTTCGGCAGTTCCTGCCCAATGGCATTGATCTGTCGAGCGCGAGCCAGGAATATCTCAACCACGTTGCGATGCTCATGAACACACGGCCACGTCAGACGCTGGGCTGGAAGATACCCGCCGAAGTGATGGACAAAGAGATCGCTGAATTCAGATCACGTGTTGCGCTTGCTTCTTGAGACCGCCGAGTGGTCAAGTCATTCATTTGGGATTGCACCATTGCGCCGAGTGTCAACACCGACATCAAAATTAATAGTGCTTCCGTTTCTCAGAAACCGGATTCCCATTGCATTTCCAATATCATTGATTTGGGTGGCATGTCCTCGATCCTTTAAGGACTGATGCAGATATTCTGGCAATGTTTTTTCAACACGAATTTCGCCAAGCTCTTCAATGTACGCAATCTTCGAATAATCGATTGCTTGTTGCATATTCATATCAAATTTTAAAAGATTGAGTAAAATCTGTGCTGAATTTTGATAAATTGTATGGCCCCCTGGCGTGCCAAATGCGGCCCTTGGTAGCGAATCATTGAGGACAATCATTGGGGCGTTGCTGCTAAGCTTGTACCACCCGGCCACTGCATCCATGGGATTGCCTTTAGGCTCAAAGGTTGAGAATGCAAGAGAGTCATTCATCCAGATGCCTGTTCCATCGACTAATACCTTGCTGCCAAACCCGTTCCCAAGCGTCTGCGTGGCACTTACAACATTACCCCATTGATCGGTTACAACAAAGTGTGTCGTACTTTGATTTTCTATTCCTGGTGGCAAGGTGACGCTTGTGGCACTTTCCAGATTGATGAACTTGGCCATCCATCTGAGGAAGTTGCGATCTAGAATCTTTTTTTCTATGACCTCGCGGTTGCCAGGATTGCCAGGAAACACCAGGCGAACTTCGTTTGCAAGCTTCTCGACTTCTGCAAGCGTGTGTAGATACGCCGGTGTGTTGTGACCAATGCGCTTTGGCTCAAATTGATTCATCAATCCCGCGATAAACAGCCCCGCATAGCCATTGCCGGGCATCCCGGAGGTGTAAATATCATAACCATCCATGCGCATTCTAACCGGGTCAAACCACTCTGCCCTGTCCGTACACAAATCATCGCCTGACAAAAATGAACCCACAGCGATCATTTTACGATCAATAAGCTCGGCCAGCTCACCACAATAAAAGTCATTGACACCGTTAACGGCAACCCGTTCCAGCGTTTTTGCTAGGTCATGCTGTACCAATAGATCATTGATCTTCAAGGGCTGCCCGTTACGCCCATAGATAAGTTTGCCCTCCTCCGGCAGGGCATTAAAATATTTCGCGATAATAGATGCGTTGAACGCATTTACTGGAACGCCTGATCGAGCGTAGTTTATTGCGTCCTCAAATAAGTCTGACCACGGAGTTTCGCCATACTCGCGATGTAATTCATGCCACGCATTCAATAAGCCGGGCATGCCAATCGCCTTTGCCCCGGTTCTGTTCAGTAGATAGTCCGGCGTAGGCGGGCGCATCAGATCGGAATTGGTTTTGGCAGGAATTCTTCCTGAGCCATTTAGAAATCTTACTTGTCTTTCCTGGGCGTCGTAGATCAATATGGTCCCGTATCCACCAATACTGGATGTCATGGGCTCCAGCACGGTCAATGTTGATGCCACAACCACTGCAGCGTCGAACGCATTGCCACCCTTCGCAAGAACGCGCTCACCCGCTGCGGTAGCTAAGGGATGACCTGAAGCAATTGCACCTCGGCCGGGTTCAGCGCTGAAGACACTAGTGCCATACGTCGTAACTGTGAACAATAGAATATACGAAAGTATTTTTTTGTTCATCGCCGATCCTTCACATTAAGTGTAGTTGATACTGCAAACTGAGCAGCTCGCCGCCGCCTGATGGCTTGTTACGCCAAGTACAACTTAGACTCAATTTCCAGGTGCAACACCTAGTAGCCGGTAGAGTATCAGCATCTCCAAGCACTGCAACCATTTGAGCGCGGAAGAGCGCGCCGTTGTCCAGATCGAGATCCAGGATGGCAAAAGCATGCGATCCATCGCCAAGCGGTTGGGCCGAAGTCCTTCGACCCTCAGCTGCGAGGTGGCCCGGCAAGGGGCGGTCTCAACTTGCAAGCGCAACACGTGAGTTGAATTCAGCGATCTCCTCTTCCAGCGCCTTATTGGACGTCTTCCACCCAAGCGTCTGCCGGGGACGAGCATTCATCAAGTCAGCAACGTTGTTGAGGTACTCCTGACTTGCCTTGGACAGGGCTGCGCCCTTTGGCATGAACTGGCGCAGCAGGCCGTTGGTATTCTCATTCCTCCCTCGCTGCCAAGGCGCGTGCGGATCGGCAAACCACAGATCAATCTTCAGTCGCTTCATCAGCTCCGGATAACACGTCATCTCGGTACCACGATCGTACGTAAGGCTGCCAAGGAGGAAGTGGGGAAGCTTCTTCATCTGCCGTGTGAAGCCTTCCAGTGCATCTTGGGCTGTACAGCCGTCCATCTTGCACAACACGACAAAGCGCGTCTTTCGTTCCACCAGAGTGCCCACGCACGGCGGTTGAATGCCCCCTTGATCAGATCGCCCTCCCAATGCCCTGGAATCAAGCGCTGCTCTACTTCTTCGGGCCGGTGGACGATTCGAAGCTCCTCCGGCACCCAGGTGCGCTTGGCAGCGGTAGTACGGCGCAGACCGCGCGTCGGCTTGTGCTGACGCAACGCTTGGACGAGCTCTTTCTTCAGGCCACCACGCGGGTGCGCGTCTGCTGGGGCGACCAGCGATACAGCACCAGATCATCACGGATGCTCTGGAAGAACGCGCTGCCCTCGACAAGCCTGCGCTTACGTACACTGGCCCTGCGACGCAACCTTGTAGTTCTGAGCCGCGACGCTGGCAGCGTAGACACAATCGTTTTGTCGATCCAGCTCACGCGACAACGTGGATGCACTGCGATTGAGGCGGCGTGCAATTGAGCGGACGCTCGCACCGTTGCCGAGCTCGATCTGCAGCACAGCACGCTCTTCTGAACTCAAATGACTGTAATGCTTTCCCATGCGGCCACCCTACGTGATTGCGGGGTGTTGCACTTGGAAGTTGAGTCTAAGAGGTGTGGTGGCGTACAGCGCAACCGAGGCCGGCAAAGCCTATCGCACGCGCCGACTACGCTCTGTCCGGCGTCGCCTGCTTATCGAGGGCGGCGAGCTGTCTCAGTTTGTTCGTGATCACTTGATGCTGTATCGCTGGTCGCCCCAGCAGATTGCTGCCAAGCTTCGCGACATGCACCCGGACGATTCCAGCCAGCGCGTCAGCCACGAAACTATTTACGCCAGCATCTATGCCTACCCGCGCGGAGGGCTGAAGAAAGAGCTGGTGGAAGCGCTTCGGCAGAGCAAGCCGACGCGGGGTCTGCGCCGTACGACGGCAGCCAAGCGGACGTGGGTAGCACGTCAGCTCCGTGCCTCGGTCGTAGGTCAAACTGGTACGCATGGATTCGGGCAGCTTCTTCAGTTGGCGACTGAAGCCCTCCAGTACCGCTTCAGCTGTGCATCCGTCCATCTTGCAAAGGATCACAAAACGCGTCTTTCGTTCGACCAGTTTCCCTACGCAGGAGCGGTTGAAAGCCCCCTTGATCAAGTCGCCTTCCCAGTGGCCAGGAACCAGTCGTTGCTGTACGTCCTCCGGGCGATGCACGATACGCAGCTGCTCAGGTACCCAGAGCTGATGGACAGCAACGAGAACACCAACGGATTGCTTCGGCAGTTCCTGCCCAAGGCATCGATCTGTCGAGCGCGAGCCAGGAATATCTCAACCACGTTGCGATGCTCATGAACACACGGCCGCGTCAGACGCTGGGCTGGAAGACACCCGCGGAAGTGATGGACAAAGAGATCGCTGAATTCAGATCACGTGTTGTACTTGATTCTTGAGCCCCCCCTGGCACGAAGTAGATCGCCCAGAAAGTCAGATTCCACCTCGCTCGCTTCGTGGCAGATGCCGCCTTGGCCTTCCAACGGCAAACCTCGGCACCTGATCGATCACACACCCTTCTGACCACAACTGCAGGCAGATAGGCGCCGAACAGCTGGCGCGACAGAACTTCAACACTTAATGCATCGAGGTCCCGCGGATTGTTCCAATGCTGGAGGAACTCGCGTCGGCGGACGAACTGAAGATCCTTTCTTCCAATCAGCCACCGGAAGCCCCCAAGGGCCACGATAGCCCAGCCCATGACCATCTTGAGCTGACCGCCAGCAAGACCTAGTAAATGCTCCATATTCCCCGGCCACCATCAGTGTGTTGTTCGAACAATCACCGACTCGGAGCGGCAGGTCAACAGCCAGCCCGGCGCCCTGCAGATCATTGCCCAAATCAGCCTTAGCCCTCTGCCCACGCCCGCGCCCCCCCCCTGATAGAGAGCCCTAGCCCCACCCTGCCCGATGCCCGCTACAGGATTGCTTTCCCTAAACCTGGTGATCTTCTCGGCACTATCCATCAGTTGTTGGAGTACGGCCGGGTGATCCTCAATCTGGTTCGCTTGGGCTATTGAGCGCCAACGCCGCCAAGCCGCTCGCGCCCTTCACAGCTACCACGCCACCCCGAATGCAACTATGCAAGGACGCGACCTCCCCCCCTTGGTAACCTATGCCCCACTTTCGCCGTCTTTTTGGTCGTTGGCTCCGCCTGCGTCGTCTTGTCCGTTGGCGCTGGCGTGAGCGCCAGGCCTCGGTCCCGGCCATCGAAGCCACCGAGGTCCCACTGCGTGCCGCGCTGTACAGCGTTGAACAGATGGAGGTGTACGGCCGCGCGCTTTCGCGCCAGCATCGCGTGCGGATGCGTCCTGGCGCAGAGCGCCTGCTCGATCGCCTGCAGGCCAACGAACGTGTCCTGGAAGACGCCAACATGCTGCTCAGCAACGTAGTGCGCGAACAGCGGCCGGTGACTCCGGCCGGGGAATGGCTGCTCGACAACTACTACCTGATCCAGGAACAGATCCAGACTGCGCGCCGTCACCTGCCGCGCGGCTACAGCCGGCAGCTGCCGTCGCTTGCCGCCGGCCCCTCGGCCGGGTTGCCGCGCGTGTATGAACTGTCGATGCAGGCCATCGCGCACGGCGATGGCCGGATTGATGCCGACACCTTGAGCCGCTTCATCGCTTCGTACCAGTCGCTTGCGCCACTGACCCTGGGCGAACTGTGGGCCGTTCCCATCATGCTGCGTCTGGCGCTGCTGGAGAATCTGCGGCGCATGGCGGCACGGGTGATGCGCGACGGGACGGACCGCGGCCTGGCGGCCCAATGGGCGGACAACCTCAATCGCGCCGCCTCCGACACCCCGACCGATGTGGTCCTGGTGGTGGCCGACATGGCACGCTCCGAGCCGCCCTTGACCGGCGCCTTCATCGCCGAGCTGACCCGCTCGCTGAAAGGGCGTGGCGGCGCCTGGGCCATGCCCGTCGCCTGGCTGGAGCAGTGGGCGGCCGCGGCTGGGCAGCGCATCGACGAGCTGGTCGCCGCCGAGGGGCAGCAACAAGCGGCGGATCAGGTCTCCATCGGCAACAGCATCGGCAGTCTGCGTTTTCTGTCCACGATGGATTGGCGCACCTTTGTCGAAGATATGAGCGTGGTCGAGCAGCGGCTGCAGGAGGACCCCATGGGCGTCTATCCGCAGATGGATTTCGGCACCCGCGACGCCTATCGCCATGTCGTAGAGAAGATTGCGCGCGGTAGCCGCGTCGCCGAAGAGCGCGTTGCGACCATCGCGCTGGACCTGGCACGGGCCGCTGAGCCGCTCGATGGACCGCGTACGCACGTGGGCTATTGGCTCGTTGGCGAAGGGGTGGACGCCACCGTGCACGCGGTGGCCGAGGCAGCTCCGCGCCACCGCAAGGCCCGGCTGCGGGCGCATCGCGTGCCCCTTGCCCTGTACCTGCTGCCGATCGCCCTGCTGGCCGTGCTGGCCACCGCTGGCCTGCTGGCATCGGGCAGTGGCGCGGTACCCGTGTGGCTGGCCGCGCTGTTCGGGCTGCTGGTGTTCAGCGAGCTGGGCATCGTCCTGGTGAACTGGACCGCGACGGTGTTGGTCACCCCCAGGCCGCTTCCCAAGCTCGATTTCAGCGAAGGCATCCCTGTGGCCTGCTCCACCGTGGTCGCGGTCCCCTCGATGCTGTCCAGCATTGACGGCATCGATGTGCTGACCGAAGCGCTGGAGGTCCGCTTCCTGGCCAATCGCCATCCTCAGCTGCGCTTTGTGCTGCTGACGGACTTCCTCGACGCCGCGGCCGCCGAGACGCCGACGGACGACACGCTGCTCGCGCACGCCGTGGAGCGGATCAAGGAACTGAACAGCCGCTACGCGGCCGAGCGCGGCGACCGCTTCTACCTGCTGCACCGCCCCAGGCAATGGAACCCGGGTGAAGGGGTGTGGATGGGACACGAGCGCAAGCGCGGCAAGCTGGCAGCGCTCAATGCCCTGCTCCGCCAAGGCGATGCGACCGCGTTCATGCGCACCGTCGGTGACACGGCGGCCTTGGTCGGGGTCCGCTACGTCATCACCCTGGATTCGGACACGCAGCTCCCGCGGGATGCCGCACGCGCCTTCGTCGCCACGTTGGCGCACCCGCTCAACCGCCCGCGCTTCGATCCGGCGCTACAACGCGTGGTGGAGGGCTATGGCATCCTGCAGCCGAGCGTCGGCACCAGCCTGGGCACGCGTCGCACCTCGCGGTTTGCGCGGATGTTCGGCAGCGAGCCCGGCATCGATCCGTACTCGCGCATGGTCTCGGATGTCTACCAGGACCTGTTCAACGAAGGCTCGTTCGTGGGCAAGGGCATCTATGACGTCGAAGCGTTCGAGCATGCGCTGGAAGGCCGCCTGCCCGAGAACCGCATCCTCAGCCACGACCTGCTGGAAGGCTGCTATGCCCGCGCTGGTTTGGTCAGCGATGTGCGCCTGTACGAGGACTACCCCGAACGCTATGCCGCCGATGCCAAGCGCCGTGCGCGCTGGATCCGCGGCGACTGGCAGCTGTTGCCCTGGTTGATGCCGTGGACACCGCGCCCGGGATCGGGATGGGAACGCAACCGGCTCAGCCTGCTGTCGCGTGGCAAGTTGCTGGACAACCTGCGCCGGAGCGTGGTGCCGATTGCTGCCTTGGCCTTGCTGGTGGCGGGCTGGCTGCATGCCGAAAACCCGGTTGCGTGGACGGCGTGGGTGCTGGCGCTTTGGTTTGCGCCGCCGCTGATCGGTATGTTGCGCGATGCGCTGAGCGTTCCGGACGACACCCCGCTGGAAGCGCACTACATCATGGTCGGGCGCGGCACGCTGCAGTCGTTGCTGCGCGCGGCCACCCAGGTCACGTGTCTGCCCTACGAAGCGTTGCTGGCCGGTGGCGCGGTGCTGCGCACGCTCTGGCGCATGACCGTCACCCGCCGCCATCTGCTGCAATGGAACCCCTCCAGCGAAGTCGAGCGCCGCCTCGGTAGCGACCGCGGCGCGGAATGGCGGGTGATGGCGCCGGCGTCACTGCTGGCGGTTGCCCTGGCGGCGGTCGTGGCCAGCGTGGCTCCGCACGCCCTGCCTGTCGCCCTGCCCCTGCTGTTGGCGTGGACCTTCGCGCCCGCGTTGATGGCCTGGCTGGGCCGGCCGCCGGCCGCAAGCGTGGCCGAACTGTCCGTGACCCAGCGGGCGTTCCTGGGCCGGCTGGCGCGGCGCACCTGGTCGTTCTTCCAGGCGTGGGTGCGCGAGCAGGATCATTGGCTGCCGCCCGACAACATCCAGGAGCACCCGACGCTGGTGGTGGCGCGGCGCACCTCGCCGACCAACATCGGCCTGTCCCTGCTGGCCAATCTGTCCGCGTGGGATTTCGGCTGGCTCCAGCTGGGCGCGGTCGCGGAACGTACCGCCCTCACCTTCGATACGCTGGACCAGCTGCCGCGCCACCGCGGCCACTTCCTGAACTGGTACGACACCGAAACCCTGGCGCCGCTGCAGCCGCGCTACGTCTCCACCGTGGACAGCGGCAACCTGGCCGGCCACCTGCTGACGCTGCGCCAAGGCCTGCTCGCGCTGGTGGACGCGCCGGTGCTGGCGCCACATACCTTCGATGGCCTGGCCGATACGCTCGGCGTGCTGGAAGAGGAACGGCAACGCCATCGCCCCGCTGATGCGCCACTGGGCGAGGCGCTCAACCATCTTCGCCAGCGCCTGGCATCTGCGCGTACCGACCATCCACGGGGGACGGCACAGCTGCTCGCCCGGTTGCAGGAGCTGGCCGCTCTGGCCGACGTCGTGCTGACGCAGTGGCCGGCACCGGAGTCGCCCGAGGAAGGTGCGCTGCACTGGCCGGCCCTGTTCGCTGCCGAATGCCATGCCGCCCACGGGACTCTCGCCGACCTCCCTGCCGATGCCGGCGCGGACGTCGAAGCGCCGGTACCCAGCCTACGCCAGCTGGCCGCCCTGCCCGGTTCCGCCGGTGCGGACGCGCGCGCGCGCATCGAGAAGCTGCAGGCGCTGGCGCACCGCGCCGGGCAGTTCTCGCTGATGGAGTACGGGTTCCTGTTCTACCGTACCCGCAACCTGCTCTCGATCGGCTACAACGTCGACGACCATCGCCTGGACAACAGCTTCTACGACCTGCTCGCTTCCGAAGCGCGGCTGTGCGCCTTCGTCGCCATCGCCCAGGGCCAGTTGTCGCAGGAGAGCTGGTTCGCGCTTGGCCGTATGCTCACCGAGGTCAACGGCACGCCGACGCTGCTGTCATGGAGTGGCTCGATGTTCGAGTACCTCATGCCGCAGCTGGTGATGCCCAGCTATCCGGATACGCTGCTCGACCAGACCGCGCGACATGCGGTCGAGGCGCAGATCGTCTACGGCCGCAGCTTGAACCTGCCATGGGGCGTGTCCGAGTCCGGCTACAACGCTGTCGATGCCCGCCTGAACTACCAGTACCGCGCGTTCGGCGTGCCGGGGTTGGGTCTGAAGCGCGGCCTGGGCCAGGATCGGGTGATCGCGCCCTATGCCAGCATGATGGCGCTGATGGTGGCGCCAGAGGCGGCGTGCCAGAACCTCCAGGCACTCGAAGGTCTCGGGTTCTCCGGGCGCTTTGGCATGTACGAAGCAATCGACTACACCCCCGCCCGGCTACCCCCGGGGCAGGACCACGTGCTGTTGCGTTCGTTCATGGCCCACCACCAGGGTATGGGCCTGCTGTCGCTGGATTACCTGTTGCGCGACCAGCCGATGCAGCGCCGTTTCGTTGCCGATACCGAGTTCCAGGCGACCTTGCTGCTGCTGCAGGAACGCATTCCGCGCATTGGCGTGTTCCATCCGCATGAGGTCGAAGCCCTGGGCGAGCACTCGGCCATGGCCGAGCACGAGACCTCCCTGCGCGTCCTGCGTGATCCGGCGGGCCCGCGCCCGGAAGTGCAGCTGCTTTCCAACGGGCGCTACCACGGCATGCTGACCCATGCCGGCGGCGGCTACAGCCGCCACGGCGACCTGTCGCTCACCCGCTGGCGCGAAGACGGCACCACCGATGCCTGGGGGTCGTTCTGCTACCTGCGCGACGTGGACAGCGGCGAGTTCTGGTCTGCCGCCTACCAGCCCACCTGCGTGGCGCTGGACCATTACGAGGCGATCTTCTCCGACGCCAAGGCGGAGTTCCGCGGTGCGCGCCGCGGCTGCGAGAGCCACCTGCAGGTCGCCATCTCGGCCGAGGACGACATCGAGCTCAGGCGCCTGCGCCTGACCAACCGCGGCCGTCGCCAGCGCACGGTGGAAATCACCACCTATGCCGAAGTTGTGCTGGCGCCCGCAGCGTCCGACGATGCGCATCCGGCCTTCAGCAACCTGTTCGTGCAGAGCGAGATCCTGGCCGCCAAGCAGGCCGTGCTCTGCACGCGCCGGCCCCGTTCGCACGACGAAGTGCCACCGTGGATGTTCCATCTGGTCGCGGTGCATGACGCCGAGGTCGTGTCGATCTCCTACGAAACCGACCGTGCGCGCTTCCTGGGCCGTGGCAACACGCCGCGGACGCCGCAGGCGTTGACCACCGATATCGACCTCTCCGGCACGGACGGCTCGGTGCTCGACCCGATCGTGGCCATCCGCGTGCGGGTGGTGCTGGAGCCCGAGCAGACCGTGCAGCTGGACATGGTGTTTGGCATCGGCGCCGACCGCACCGGTTGCGAGGCGATGGTCGACAAGTACCGGGATCGCCGCCTGGCAGACCGCGTCTTCGACCTGTCCTGGACACACAGCCAGGTGGTGCGCCGGCAGATCAATGCCAGCCAGGCCGAGGCCTCGCTGTACGAGCGCCTGGCCAGCCACGTGCTGTATGCCAATCCGCTGCTGCGCGCCGGCGACGCCGTCCTGCAGCAGAACCAGCGTGGGCAATCCGGGCTGTGGGGCCATGCCATCTCCGGCGACCTGCCCATCGTGCTGCTCAAGGTCACCGACGCGGAGAACGTGGAACTGGTCAGGCAGCTGGTGCAGGCGCACGCGTATTGGCGCCAGAAGGGACTTAACACGGACCTGGTGATCTGGAACGACAGCAAGGCCGGCTATCGGCAGGAACTCCAGGACCAGATCCTGGGGATGGTGGCCGCCAGTTCGGAGACGGGCCTGCTCGATCGCCCCGGCGGCATTTTCGTGCGGCCGGTGCAGAACATGAGCCACGAGGACCGCGTTCTGCTGCAGGCCGTGGCACGGGTGGTGCTCAGCGACGAGGACGGCACGCTGGCGGCGCAGGTGGGGCGCCAGCCGCTGCCTGTGCGACGGATTCCGGCCCTGGTGCCGCAGGCGGAGCAGCAGGAACTGGCACTGGCGATGGACCCGACGCCGGGACTGCCCGTCGTCGTCACCGACGCGGGACCCGAACCCGGACTGCCCCCGGGCGTTGAGCACGACGAGGAGGTGGACGACCCGTGGCCGTTCCTTCCGTACCGCGGCGCCGGCCGATTCGACAACGGCACCGGCAGTTTCAGCGAGGATGGCCGCGAGTACGTGGTGGTGGTACGCGAAGGTGCCCCGACCCCGGCGCCGTGGGCGAACGTGATCGCGAACGCCCGTCTGGGCACGGTCGTCAGCGAGAGTGCACCAGGCTATACCTGGTTCGAAAACGCACACGAATTCCGCTTGACGCCCTGGCTCAACGATCCGGTGTCCGATACCGGCGGCGAAGCCTTCTACGTGCGCGATGAGGACACCGGCCGTGTCTGGTCGCCGATGCCGCTGCCATGCCGGGGCACCGGGGCGTACCGTACCCGCCACGGCTTCGGCTACACGGTCTACGAGCACATCGAAGACGGCATCGCCAGCGAGTTGTGGGTCTTCGTCGATGTCACTGCGCCGCTGAAGTTCTCGGTCCTGCGCTTGCACAACCTCTCGGGCCGGCCGCGGCGGCTGTCGGCCATCGGCTACGTGGAGTGGGTCATGGGTGACCTGCGCCCGAAGTCGCGCATGCACGTGGTCACCGAGCGCGACCCGCAGACCGGGGCGCTGCTGGCGCGCAACAGCTACAGCACCGAGTTCGGCGGCCGGATGGCCTTCTTCGACACCGATGCCGAGGGCTGCGGCTGGACCTGTGACCGCCTGGAGTTCATCGGCCGCAACGGCGGCCTGCACGCGCCTGCGGCGTTGCGTCGCGAGCGTCTGGATGCACGGTCCGGTGCGGGCCTGGATCCCTGCGCGGCGATCCAGGTGCCGCTGGAGTTGGCGCCGGGCGACCGCAGTGAAACCACGTTCCGCCTTGGCGCCGGGCGCGACCGCGAGGAAACGCTGGCGTTGGCACGCAGCCGCCAGGGCAATCAGGAAGCCATCGACGCGCTCGATGCCGTGCGCATCCACTGGCGCAATGTGCTGGCCACGGTGCAGGTCCGCACGCCGGACCCGGCGTTCGACGCACTGGCCAATGGCTGGCTGGTCTATCAGACCCTGGGCTGCCGTTACCTGGCACGCAGTGGCTACTATCAGTCCGGCGGCGCGTTCGGCTTCCGCGACCAGCTGCAGGACGCGCTCGCCCTCGTACACGCGCGCCCGGACCTGACCCGCGAACACCTGCTGCTCTGCGCGGCACATCAGTTCACCGAAGGCGATGTGATGCACTGGTGGCACCCGCCGCAGGGTCGCGGCGTGCGCACCCGCTGCTCGGATGACTATCTGTGGCTGCCCCAGGGCGCATGCCGCTACCTGGAGGTCACCGGCGACGCCAGCGTACTGGACGAAGTGGTGGGCTACATCGAGGGTCGGGCGGTGACGCCGGAGGAGGAAGGCTACTACGACATGCCCACCCTTTCGGCACAGCGCGGCACACTGTATACGCACTGCGTCGTCGCGCTGGAGCGCGGGTGCCGGTTGCTCGGCGAACGCGGGCTTCCGTTAATGGGGAGCGGCGATTGGAACGATGGCATGAACCGCGTCGGTGACCAGCAGCGCGGTGAAAGTGTGTGGCTCGGGTTCTTCCTGCATGACACGCTTCGCCGCTTCATCGGGCTGGCCAACGCGCGTGGCGATGCCGCCCGTGCGCAATGGTGCGAAGAACAAGCCGAACGCCTGCGCCAGAACCTGGAACAGCATGCCTGGGACGGCGCGTGGTATCGGCGTGCCTGGTTCGACAACGGCGCCACGTTGGGCTCGTCACAGAACCAGGAATGCCGCATCGACTCGATCTCCCAGAGCTGGTCGGTGCTGTCGGGAGTTGCGGCGCCTGAGCGTGCCACGCAGGCCCTGGATTCGCTGTACACGCATTTGGTGCGAAAGGACGCCAAACTGATCCAGCTCCTCGATCCGCCGTTTGACCAGACCACGGAGGACCCCGGCTACATTCGGGGTTACGTCCCGGGCGTGCGCGAGAATGGCGGCCAGTACACCCACGCGGCGGTGTGGGCGGCGATGGCATTCGCACAACAGGGCGATGCAGTGCGTGCCTGGGAGCTGGCCGGCATGATCAACCCCCTGAACCACACGCTGGATCCGGCGGCGGTCCAGACCTACCGCGTCGAACCCTATGTGTTGGCCGCCGATGTCTACGCCGTGTCGCCGCACGTCGGGCGAGGCGGCTGGACGTGGTATACCGGGTCGGCCGGGTGGATGTATCGCCTGCTGGTGGAATCCCTGCTCGGCATCCGTCGCGACGGTGATCGACTTTCGCTTGAACCTTGCCTGCCCGATCACTGGCCGTCGTTCGAGCTCAGCTACCGCTTCGGGCGCAGCCTGTACGAGTTCGTGGTGACCCGCACTGCGCAGGGTCAGCCGACCCTGCATGTGGAAGACGTCCTGCAGCCGGACCTCACCGTCCTGCTCCGCGACGACGGCCATTACTACCGTGTCGCGCTTGATCTGGGTGCACCGCCGGGATGAACGTTCGTCCCGAGATACAAGTGCAACTTGATTCGCTGGCCGACAAGCTGGACCACTGGGTGGCGCGCGTGCGCCACCCAGCGCAATTCTGGACACAGTTTGAACAGCTGGCTGGCGAGATTCTCGACCAATGCGCGAACGCGGAAAGGGACCATGCGTGTGCGTGCATCCAGGCCATGCTCGCACGCCATGCGCTGGAACTCCCTTCTTGGTTCGAACGCGGCGACACCCGGCCGCCGGGGACGCCGGGAGCGTGATAGCGGAGTGCCCGTGCCGGCTCAAGATCAGAAGCTGTACTTCACGTGCGTGTGCAGCCGGTTCAGCCGGTGTCGCTGGGAACCGTCCCGACCAGCAGCGTGCGGGGTTGGCGTTGGACGACGGCCTCACGGCGTCTGCGCCGGCCATCCGTGGCCAAGCGCGTGCGCAACCTGGCGTCGCCAACCGCCGGGCGCGGATCAACCCGATACGACAGCGGGAATCTTGATGGACTTGACGTTGACAAACTCCTTCAGCCCCTCGGGACCGTGCTCACGCCCATAGCCGGAGGCCTTCACACCCCCGAAGGGAAGCGCGGGGGACGCCACATCGAAGGTGTTGATGAACACCATGCCGGTGTCGAAGTACGTGCTCGCCAGTTCCCGGGCGCGCTGGACGTCTCGGGTGAAGATGCCCCCTCCCAAGCCGTAGCGACTGTCGTTGGCGACGCGCAGCGCATCTTCATCGTCCTCGGCGCGGATGATGGCCGCCGCAGGACCGAACAGCTCATCCTCGTAGGCCACCTGCCCCGGTGCCACATCCGCCAGCACCGTGGCCGGGTAGAACCAGCCGGTGCGGTCTGGCACCTCACCGCCAACCACCAGGCGTGCGCCCTGCGCTACGCTCTTGGTCACTTGTTCGTGCAGCTTGTCACGCTGCGCCTTGGAGACCATGGGGCCGAGCTGGGTGTCGTCGGCGTTCGGGTCGCCCATACGGATCGCCTCGAACGCCTTGGCATAGGCGCTGACGAAGGCCTCGTAGTTCTTCTTTGTCACGATAAAGCGCTTGGCGTTGACGCAGGTCTGCCCGTTGTTGAACAGGCGGCCTTTGACGCAGGTCGCCACGGCCAGATCCAGGTCGGCATCGTCCAGCACCAGATAAGCATCGTTGGAGCCCAGCTCAAGCACCGTCTTCTTGAGGGCTGCCCCCGCCTTCGCGGCCACGGTACGCCCTGCCGCTTCGCTCCCGGTCAGTGTCACCGCGCGCACCAGATCGTTTTCCACGATGGCATTGGACTGGTCGTGGCTGATCAACAGGACGCCGAACAGCCCTTTGGGCAGCCCGGCACTTTCGTAGATGTCACGCAGCAGCAACCCACTGCCGGTGCAGCTCTCGGCGTGTTTGAGCAGCACGCCATTGCCGGCCATCAGGCTGGCGATGGAGTAGCGGATCGCCTGGTAGGCCGGGAAGTTCCAGGGCTGGATGCCGTACACCACACCGATCGGCGCGTGGATGACGACGCCCGTGGCGCCCTCCACATCCCGCTCCTCATCAGCCAGAACGACAGGGCCCTGCTTGACGGTGTAGTCACAGATGCTGGCACACAGCTCGATTTCAGTACGGCTGTCTTCAATGAGCTTGCCGACCTCGTCGGTCATCAGCTGTGCGAACTCTTCCTTCCGCTCGCGAAGTGCCTTGGCAATGCCGGCAATCACCTTTGCTCGCTCATCGAGACTGCGGAGACGCCATTGCGTAAAGGCTTCATGGCTCGCCTTGACGACGGCAGCGGCTTCGGCGTCAGACATGTAGGAATAGGTGGCGACCACTTCTTCGGTCAGCGGATTTACCGTGGTGAGATGGCTGTTGGGCATGGAAAAGGACTCTTCACTTCAAAACGGGGGTCGGTAAAGAGTCGCCGTCGTGCAGTTTCCAGGCCGTGAATTCCTGGACGACGTGCATCACTGCGGGTTCACTGGATCGCATTCCTGCCGCTTGATTTCGATGGTATACGCATCGAGCGTGTCGCCGGGTCCAGCGGCGCATATGCGCTTGCCTTTAGGGTGGGCGCGAGGCTGCTGCGGCGGGTGCCGGAGATACCCACTTCATCGCGGTGCTATCGCTGCGCAGTCCCATCCTTCTCCCACCTCAGCGTGAATGTCACCTCCATCTTCTGGCCGGGCACCAGCCGCCGCGGCGCGAGGGTAAAGCCATCCGGCGGACCGGTCTGAGGCTCCACGCACGTCGCGTGTCCAGCACCGTCATAGACCACCCAGTGATCCGTATCCGCCCACAGCCGCAGGCGCTGGGTGCCAGACACCAGCGTCACCTCGGCTTGATTGATGAAACAGTCATCCCAAGGTCCGGGCGCGGGGCTGACGCAAGGCAACATGGCAATGCCCTCCCCGTCCCGTGGATACATCGCACTGGGCCAGAACAGCACCTGATCCGGCTTGCGGAACCAGGGATGAAAGCCGAGCACGGCGGGCATTGCCTGGTCGCCAGCCTGGACGGAGAGGTGCAGGTCCAGGCAATCCGGCCTTACGTGGATGCTCTGCGTCGCACTGCCACCGAAGGGCCAGTAAGCGTCCTTGGGCAGCGCCAGCGACAACGTCACCACCTCCGCGCCGATGCTCTCGATGTGCCAGGGCCGCGTAAAACCGACCCCGTGGATAGCGTGCGCCCCAAAGTTCGCAGGCAACTCCATTGCCCTGCCGTCAAAGACAAAGCGTCCCTGCCGAATGCGTCCGGCCCATGGCACCATCGGGTAGCACCCCCAGCCGATGGCAGCTGCGCTACCCTCGTGTTCGCCCACCAGCCACTCCACGCCGTCGTAGCGCAGATGGGCAATGCGCCCACCGGCTTCCGGGGCGAGCGCGACCTCCAGCTTGCCTGCACGCAACCAGTAAAGGCGGCCGGCAGGTAGCGGCGCCTGCGCATCGTCCCTGGGTGAGGCCGTTTCAAGCGCCATAGGGATCAATCGTCCAGATGCTGCCGTCCGCGTTCATGTGCAGCGGTGTGCACTTGACCGAGCGCAGGTGGGTCACCCCGCTGGACAACACGGCGTCATGATAGAACAGGTACCACTGCCCTTCGAAGGCGCAGATGGAGTGGTGCGTGGTCCAACCCACCACGGGCGTGAGGATCACGCCGCCATAGGTGAACGGTCCGTACGGGCTGTCGCCGATGGCATAGCAGAGCAGATGGGTGTCACCCGTGGAGTACGACAGGTAATAGCGCCCCTGGTATTTGTGCAGCCACGGTCCCTCGAAGAACCGGCGCGCGTGGTCGTCGGCGCGCAGCGGCTGCCCGTGCTCGTCCAGGATGATGATCGCGCGCGTGGGTTCGGCAAGGCGGGTCATGCTGGCATCCAGCCGGCCAACCCGCGGGCCGAGTGCAGGCGCGTCTCCGGTCGGCTCTTCGTGCGCTGCGTCGTAACGGTTGTCCCGGTACTTCTGTAGCTGACCGCCCCAGATGCCGCCGAAATAGAGGTAGTGCGTGCCGTCGTCGTCCTCGTACACGGCAGGATCGATCGAGTACGTCCCCTCCATGGGCGCGGGTTCGGGGGTGAACGGACCCTCCGGGTGATGTGACGCGGCTACGCCGATGCGGAACATACCCTGCCTGTCCTTGGCCGGGAAGTAGAGGTAATAGCGTCCGTCCCGGCTGGCCGCGTCGGGCGCCCACATCTGCTGTGCGGCCCCCGGCACGTCGCGGACATGCAGCGCCACGCCGCAGTCGGTGGTCTCGCCGTCGGGCGTGTCCATCCGCAGTACGTGGTAGTCCTCCATGCCGAAGTGACCGCCCTCATCGTCGAAGGGTGCGCCGCTGTCGATGTCGTGCGACGGGTAGACGGCAGGGAGCAGTACACACTTACGGTCAGGCGGATGCCGTCCACCACGGCCTGGGGTTGCTGTTCCGCGCCCGCCAGGTAGCCGTGGTGCGCCAGAATGCCGGCGACCAGTGCGCCGCCGATGCTCAGGCCGATCTTCAGGCCACACAACATCGCCGAAAAGATGATCGCGGTGGCGCGGCGGTGGTTCTTCTACTCGGAGTAATCGGCGACGTCGGCGATCATCGCCCACAGCAGCGGGATGGTGATGCCGTAGAAGAACCCGTGCAGCATGAAGGCCGCAAAGCCCACGGCAACCGCCGTAGGCGGGAGGAAGTAGAACGCAAGCAGAAAAAGGGTGGACACCAACAGCGCGCCGCCAAAGACGCTGCGCTTGCCGAAGCGATCGGCGAAATGGCGGGAAACGCCAATCCCCAGGATCATGCACAGGATGCCGCAGGCGTTGAACAGGCTGAACGCAGAGGTCGCCGGATCCTCCGGCCAGGTGAAGCCGGACAGACCCCATCCATTGAGCGTCGCGTTCAATCCCCCGATGAAGTGGTTGAAGCCGGACGTGTCGAGGAAGCCCGCCAATGCGGCTTCGCTCATGTAGTACTGGAAGTAGTAGATGTACGTGCCGCCCTTGAGGGCCAGGTTGATGAAGACCAGCACGGTGAGGGCCAGCATCACTTTCCACGGCCGGTTGTGCAGCAGGTCGGTCAGATCCTGCAGCACCCCGCTCGTCTGCTCCCTGGCAAGCACGATGCGCTCGCGCGTGGTGGCAAAGGTGATCAGAAAGAACAGGGTTCCCACTGCCGCGAAGACGGTCATCACCCGCTCGAAGCCCTGCACGCGATCGCCGTCGCCCAGGATCAGCACCAGCGGCAACAGCAGTACCTGGATGATGAACTGCGCAATCATGACCGCCACGAAGCGGTAGGCCGAGAGGCTGTTGCGCTGGGCCATGCTGCCGGTCAGCACCCCGCTGAGCGCGGAATACGGCAGGTTGTTGGCCGCATACACCAGCCGCGTTGCTGATGCCCTGCGCGTTGCTGGGCGTGGAGGATCTGCCACAACCGCCGTTGCACGTCCAAGCTGCGGCGGCCGGGAGCCAGCGGTGCGCCCTGCTGAAAGCCACCGGCCAGGTGCAAGGCGATGACACCGCCACACAGGCTCGGTCCGCACGACAGCAACTGACGGACGCGGGCCTGAGCGACGCTGCGCTTCGTGCTGGCGCGTTTTCGACCGGATTCGATCTGTGGCGCGCGATCGCAGTGACCTACGCGTCGGCCTATGGGCGCTATGGGGCGGGCGAACACCCCTGCGCGTACGCCTTCTCCGCCGCGGGTGCGTACGGCACACCCGGCCCGGCCGCAGCGGCGCTGCGTGCCACCTGGTGGAGCGAAGGCAGCGGCATCCCGCCGGGCAGCGGCGTGGTGCTGGTGGATGGCAACGCGGCGGCAGAGGAAACGCTGGAGGGCCTCAACTGCCTGCGCGCGCTCGGCCGTGGCGACAGCGCTGATGCCCGACGGGTACGCGCCGGTAACGGCGAGGCGGCCGCCACCGCTCCGCGTCGCGGCCTGCCCATCGTAGTGATTCACGGCCTTGACGACGGGCTGGTGCCGATCAGCATGACCAGCGATCGCTACGTGCCGCTGGCACGCAAGGCGGGGGCCCAGATTGCGTACTGGCGCGTTGAAAACGCACAGCATTTCGACTCCTTGCTGGCTTTTCCCGACTACCGCAGACGCTATGTGCCGCTGTTGCCCTACGTGTTCGCGGCGATGGACCAGGTGTGGGATCACCTTGAGGATCCCGCCCGCGCCCTGCCGCAGGATGCGCGCATCAAGCCAACGCCACGCATGGACGCACCCTTGCTGCGTGAGCAGCTGTCCATTCCCGCCGCCCGCGGCCGCTGACACTCGACCCACCAGGAAGTCCCCATGTCACCTGCCAACGCCGCAGACGCACCTGCCCCCGAAGCCCATGACTACCCGCTGCTGATCAAGCAGCTGCTGCTCACGCCGCTGGCGGTGCGTCCCGAGCAGGAGATCGTCTACGGCGACAGCGTACGCTTCGACTACCGCACGCTGCAGACGCGCATCGGCCAGCTGGCCGGGCTGCTGACGTCCCTTGGGGTCAAGCACGGCGATACCGTGGCGGTGATGGACTGGGACAGCAACCGCTATCTGGAGAGCTATTTCGCCGTGCCGATGCTCGGTGCGGTGCTGATGATGGTGAACATCCGCCTGGCGCCCGAGCAGATCGCCTACACCCTCAACCACAGCGGCGCGCGCGTACTCCTTGCCAACCGCGCATTCCTGCCGGTGCTGGACGGCGTCAACGACCAGCTGCAGGATCTACGCACGCGGATCCTGCTGGAGGACGAGGTCGATCAACCGCTGCCGGCGGGTTTCGTGACCGAGTATGAGGCCGGGCTGCGTGCCGCCACGCCGGTCATCCACTTCCCGGACTTCGACGAGAACACGCGCGCCACGATGTTCTACACCACCGGCACCACCGGCCGGCCCAAAGGGGTGTACTTCAGCCATCGGCAACTGGTCCTGCACTCGCTGGCCGGGATGGCCGCGCTGGGCAGTGCCGCCAGCCAGGGCCGCCTGCACCGCGACGATGTGTACATGCCGATCACGCCGATGTTCCATGTCCACGCCTGGGGCCTGCCGTACGTGGCCACGCTGATGGGCATCAAGCAGGTCTACCCCGGTCGCTACCTGCCAGGGCAGCTGCTGGCGTTGATCGCCCGCGAGAAGGTGACCTTCTCGCACTGCGTGCCCACCATCCTGCACGTGCTGCTGGGCCATCCCAGCGCGGCCGACACCGATCTGAGCGGCTGGAAAGTGGTCATCGGCGGCGCGGCCCTGCCCCGCGCACTGGCGCAGCAGGCGCTGGCCCGTGGCATCGACATCTTCGGCGGCTACGGCATGTCCGAGACCTGCCCCCTGCTTACCCTTGCCCAGATCGATGCCGCCGCCGTGGCAGCAGGCTCGGACGAAGCGCTGTCGCTGCGCACCAAGTCCGGCATCCCAGTGCCGCTGGTGGACCTGCGGATCGTGGACGAAGACATGCACGATGTTGCCCACGATGGTGTGGCTACCGGCGAAGTGGTGGTGCGCGCGCCCTGGCTTACCCAGGGCTACCTGCACAACCCGGACGCGTCGGCGGCCTTGTGGGCTGGCGGCTACCTGCATACCGGCGACATCGGCAACATCGATGCCGGCGGTTACCTGCGCGTCGCCGATCGCATCAAGGACGTGATCAAGACCGGCGGCGAGTGGATCTCCTCCCTCGCGCTGGAGGACATCATCGCCCTGCATCCGGCGGTCAATGAAGTGGCCGTCATCGGGATCACCGACACGAAATGGGGCGAGCGACCGCTGCCGTTGGTGGTCAGGCATCCCGGCAGCGAGGTGACCGAGGCCGAGATCATTGAACTGGTCGCCGCGCGCAGCCGCTCGGGCGACATCTCCCGCTTCGCTATCCCGGACCGCGTCAGCTTCGTGGATGCGATCGAACGCACCAGCGTGGGCAAGATCAACAAGAAGAAACTGCGCAGCCTGCATGACCCGCACACCGCCACGGTCTCCGGCTGACGCCAGCGCGGCACCGTTCGGTGGCGACATCGCTTGGGTTCGGAAGGCAGCCACGACCTCCTGATGACGCCAGAAAGCCCCCTGACGCTGGCGATGACGCGGCAGCTACCGCGTTCCTTCCGGTCAACGTACTGAAGGTCTGCAAGGGCAGGCGCCAACCGTGTTGGCACGCCCGTTGCATCACCACCGGGGACGCTCCCCCCGGTTGGGGCCCATCAGGAGAACCGCAGATGAGTCTAATGATTGCTGGTCGTTCCATCGTCCACCCGCGCCAGCTCAGCACGCTGGGCCAGAGGGTGCTCTCCCTTCTGGATGGTGGCATGCAGTGAGTGCAATGGGCCATCGACTCGGGCGTGCATCGGTACTATTTCGCTGAAGAAGGCAGTTTGTTGCAGGACGTGCAGCAGGGTCTGCATGGCGCGCGCATGGCATGGCTGCCCCAGGCGGGCCTGCAGATCGGACCGGTCAAACTGCTCAGCCTGGGCCAGCAAGACATCGACACGCTGCGCCGGATCGAGGCGGGTGAGGATGGCCACCCGTTGAGCTTCGACTTCCACGACCTGCTATCGCGGCACGCGCTGCTCACCAACACCGCGCTGCAGGCCTACCATCCCTTCCTGGCCAGCATCGGGGTAGCGGACGCACCGCTGTTTCAGCAGCTGGACTTCCACGAGAGCCTGGCCCTGTGCCAGCTGGCCAGTGAAGAGGGCACGGCCGTGGCGTCCGAGGTGCCGCGCGTCGAGGCGGCCGACTTCGCTCTGGCGAACGCCCGCCGGCCCATCGAATTCTGCGATTACTACCGGTTCTACCACACGGTCCTGCACACTGCGGACAGTGCCGAGCAGCGCCGGCTGGATGCCATGTCCACGCTGCAGCTGCTGTTGCCCAACCTGTTCGAGATGCTGGACGGCGCTCAGCTGACCCACCTTCCCACACCCAAGGAAGTTGACCAGGCGATCAACGCGACCCTGGCGAGCGGCAGGGCGGTGGGGTTCGCCCGGCTATCCCTGCGGCCCAGCAGCTGTCGATCGGCCTGCCGCCTGCACACCTGGGGGAACAGGCGATCGCCGAGTATGCACGTTGCCGAATGCGCGACGTACAGGCGCTCCTGGGCAGCCACCGGGTCCACAGCAGTCGATTGGGCCAGGACGGCGCCAGCATGCACTGCCTGATAGAGGGCGCAGACGGGCATGCGGTGGTGCAGGTGGAGGACAACAGCGTCTCCCTGGCTCGATACAGCCTCACACGACGCGATGACGCTGGCGACGCCACGGTCGTCGACCGGGCCCGCCAGCCGACTGCCGCGCCCGCGCAGCCCGAGCCCCCGTCGCCCTCTCCCCGTCACCCGCCGGCGCCGGCCCTGTATCGCGTCCTGCGCCGCCTCCTTCGCCCCCGGAGGCGTACATGCCCCCCAAGTCTCGGATGGAGACCATCCAGGAAATGGTAGACGCCGCGATGGCCGCCACGGACGAGGCCGTCCGCAGGGCGATGGAGTGCTCCCAGCAGGCGATCGAAGCGGCCAGGGAGGCCGAGCGGCGCGCCGATGCCGCCGCCGAAGAGGTGGTGCGTCGTGTTCATGAAGCCGCTGCCGGGGACGACACCGGTGCTGAGGGTCACCGCTAGCTGCGGGGACGACGGGCTGCTGCGCAGCGGTTTCCTGCTGCACAGCAGCCGGCGTCTTTCGCTGTCATAAGGCGCCGGGTAAACCTGAACAATCCGCGTCGCCGCGCCCCCTTTCCCGCCGTCCACCACACCGCGCGGCGCCGCCTTCTCCTCCGGCGGGAGGCCGGATTGGCGCCAACACCCCCGGATCGGGGACAATGGCGGCTGGCCGGACCCTCCGGTCCGCTACAGCATGGACCTGCATCGAGGCGGTCATCGCTCTGCCGTCCCCTGCTGTCTTCCCGCCGCTGCTCCCGGATCTGACTTGAACACCATTGCCACGCCCGTCGACGCCGACGACCTGCCCCTGACCGACCGCCTGCGCGCCGCGCTGGACCTGCTGGAGGCGATCGAGGCCGACCGCAGCGTGCTCGACACGCTGCCCGAAGCCGACCGGGTGCGTCTGCACCAGGTGGTGGCCAAGGTCTACCACCCCGAACCGAAGGCGCGCCGGCAGAAGCTCAAGCAGCAGGCCAAGCAGCGCCACCAGGAAAAGGTGGCCAAGGCCGAGGCCCTGCTGGAGCAGACCGGCATCCGCGCCCTGCGCCGCAAGCCGGTGTTCAGTACGCCGAACTACTTCCCCCCGCATGCGCCCGGGCTGCATGACGCCAGCAACGGCGGGAACGCTGCCGAAACGCCCGAGCCGGTGCATTCGCCGGAGCTGCGCCACTGCTACGTGTGCAAGCAGAAGTTCACCCAGCTGCATCACTTCTACGACCAGATGTGCCCGGCGTGCGCCGAGCTCAACTTCATCAAGCGCACCGAGACCGCGGACCTGCACGGTCGCGTCGCGTTGCTCACCGGTGGCCGGGTCAAGATCGGCTACCAGGCCGGCCTGAAGCTGCTGCGTGCCGGCGCCGAGCTGATCGTCACCACGCGCTTCCCGCGTGATTCGGCCGCCCGTTATGCCCAAGAGCCGGACTTCGCCGACTGGGGCCACCGCCTGCAGGTCTATGGTCTGGACCTGCGCCACACGCCCAGCGTGGAAGCGTTCTGCAACGAGTTGCTGGCCACGCGTACGCGCCTGGACTTCATCATCAACAACGCCTGCCAGACCGTCCGCCGCCCACCGCAGTTCTACGCGCACATGATGGCCGGCGAAACCGCGGCACTGCATGAAGTGCCGGAGACGCTGCGCAAGCTGATCGGCGACTACGAAGGCCTGCGCAGCGCCGAGCTGCTGGGCGCAACGTCGACCGCGTCGCTGCCGGTGGTGCAGGACCAGGGGTTCAACGGTGCCAACGGCCTCACCCGCGCCGCCGAACTGTCGCAGGTGCCGCTGCTGGAAGATGAGCTGGTGGCCCAGCAGCATCTGTTCCCGGACGGCCGCCTGGACCAGGACCTGCAGCAGGTGGATCTGCGCGGCCGCAATTCCTGGCGCATGCTGATGGCCGAAGTGCCGTCGGTGGAACTGCTGGAAACCCAGCTGGTGAATGCCATCGCGCCGTTCATCATCAATGCGCGGTTGAAGCCGCTGATGCTGCGCACGCCGGGCCGCGACAAGCACATCGTCAACGTGTCGGCGATGGAAGGCCAGTTCTATCGCAACTTCAAGACCACCCGGCATCCGCATACCAACATGGCCAAGGCCGCGTTGAACATGATGACGCGCACCTCGGCGGCCGATTACCAGAACGACGGCATCCACATGAACAGCGTGGATACCGGCTGGGTGACCGACGAGGATCCGGCGGACATTGCGGCCAAGAAAGTGCAGGAAGAGCGCTTCCATCCGCCGCTGGACATCGTGGACGGTGCCGCACGCATCGTTGACCCGATCATCCATGGGATCAACACCGGCGAGCACGTCTGGGGTCAATTCCTGAAAGACTACGCGCCTACCGATTGGTAATGACGCGTTGAAACTCCCCGCAGCCCGGCATACCGGGTTGCGGGGCATCCTGCACCCGTTCCCGGTTTCACTTTTCAGCAGGCACGTGGCCTGCTGACAGACGCAACATAATGCGTCACCGCAGCGGCACCTTTCTGGCGTGTAGTTTCCGCCATCTATCCCATGCAGCAGGCGGATACTCGCCTCGCCCGCCGCTGTCACGTCGATGCTGCAGCACCGCACCGCATTGCATCGGGAGTAGGCATTTTCCTACACAGTCGGGAGTAGGTAGTTTCCTACACAGTAATGAGCGTAGACGGAATGGTTCTGAGCACCATTTCTCAGTTTGACCTGACAAACAATTATGTGCACCCTACAAACGCGGCCTGACCATCGTCACTCCGTATTGCCGGGCGTCCTCGCCTTGCCATGGAATGGCCGTATCCCAGAGGCGCCAGCTTCGTCTTGGCGCCTTGATCGCTTCATTGTTGATCAACAGGAGAACGCGGAATGCAATTGAATGACAACGTCGTTGCAGGGTGGCTCAATGGCGCGGACAGCGTCGACGGCTGCGAGAATCCGGCGGGTTCGCTCTTCATCTACGGCCAGGAAGCAACCGATGCTGCCCTGACAGCGATCGCCCCCACCATGGCGACCGGCGGCACCGGCAACTGCACCACCACCATGTCAGTGGTCAATCACTGCATGTGTTGCTGATCTAGCCTGTACCGGCGCGCAGCCAACCGTGCTGCGCGCCGTCTCCAGCAATGCCGCATCCGGACACTATCGCAGGGAAGGCAATGGCGGGCACAACCGTAGTCGATTCGTTTGCTCTTGTTATCAATCACATCACGGCAGACCAGCGCGACGCACTGTCCAGGCGCCTGAACAGCCTGCCCCCCGGCCTGAATGCTGCGGAAATTGCGCTCATCCGCGCACAGGCCGAGAGCGCACTGCTCGAACATGCCCACCTGAAACTCAACCGGCTGTTGCTGCTGGAGCTGCACGCTGCCGTCCGCAGCGGCACCATCACCGCGACCGACAACGCGGAGCAGTTTGCACAGTTCGTGCAGCTCGCCACCCACCCCGATTTCAGCGCGCACCTGGACCAGCGCTATCCTGCGTTGCGCCCCAGGTTCCAGCAGATGCTGGCCGCGCAATGCAATGCCGTCGAAGAACTGGCAACGCGCATCGTCGCCGACCGCGACGACTTCCCTGCCCTGCTCGGGCGCCCGGCCGGCCAGCTGGTGTCCGTGTCGCTGGGCAAGGGCGACCTGCATTCACAGGGCCGCACCGTTGCCCGCCTGGTCTTCGAAGGCGGCCCCCTGATGTACAAGCCGCGCTCGCTGCGCATCGACGCCACACTGGACGCCTTCCTTGGCGCCGTGTTCGGCGACGTGCCGGACCGGGTGCGGGTGCCGCGCGTGATCGATCGCGGCAGTCATGGCTGGGCGGCGTTTGCCGCGCACCGCTACTGCGACGGTGACCAGGAGCTGCAGACCTACTACCGCGGGCTCGGCCACTGGCTGGCGGTGCTGCGCCTGATCGGCGGTACCGACATCCATCTGGAAAACCTGATTGCGGTCGGGCCGGTGCCGGTGGTGGTTGATGCAGAGAGTGTGTTCGCCCCGGTGATCGAGACCGAGACATCCGGCTACGGGCAGGCGTACGACATCGCCGTGAAGCTGATGATGAATTCGGTCCTGCGCACGGGCATCGTGCCGTTCCGCACCGCCGGCCTGGGCATGGCCGGCGTCGATCTCTCCGCCGCGGGCGCGTTGCCCGGCGAGCAGCCGCGGCTGCGGGTGCCGGTGATTGTCGAGGATGCGGCAGACGGGCCGCGCCTGGGCATGGTCGACGCGGACTTTGCGGCGTCACAGAACCATCCGTGCCCGCACCCGGACGTGTCCCAGTACTGGGACCAGATCAGCGAGGGGTTCATGCAGGCCAGCCAACGGCTGCGCGAGCTGGATGCCGCCGACGCGCTGATGCCGTTGCTGGCGCCCTTCGAGGGCTGCCAGGTGCGTGACGTGCGCCGCCCCACCATGGCCTACGCCGAAATCGGTCGGATGCTGTGGCACCCGGCGTCCCTGCATGACGAACCCAAGGCGGTCGCGCGTGCGATGGATCTGCTGGTGCGCAATGCGCAGGTAGTGCGTGCCGCGCCCTCCGAGCCGGCCGCGATCATGGGCGAGATCGACGACCTGCGGCACGGCGACATCCCGATCTTCGCTGCCCCCGTTGCGCCGGAACGGATCCGCACAGTAGTGGCCAACTGGCGTGACATGCGCATCGACCTGGAAGACGTCACGATACGCAGCACGCTGGTGGCGACCGACCTCAATCAGCATGCGCTGGCACGGGCCGAGGCGCGCGAGGGCTACTCCTATGCCGCACGTGCGCCCCGCGCTGAAGACCTGGACGCGCGCCGCCGCACGTTGGCCGCCGCTGCGGTGGAAAGCCTGCTGCGGCTGTCCGTTCGGGGCGACGATGGGTCGATGACCTGGATCACACCGGAGATCACGCCCAACGGCTGGACCGTACAGCCCGTCCGCCCGGACACCTACTTCGGGCTGGGCGGCATCGCCTTCGCACTGGCCGGATACTGGCTTGAGGTGCAGGCGGGGCGTGCCGATGCGGTAGCCGGCCTGGCGTCCGCCCTGGAGGGATCGATCCAGGTGTTGGCGAGGATGTCGCGGCTGGACCACTCCGAGATGGACGGCGGTTTCGTGGGCGCCGGCTCGCGGATCTGGGCGCTGCTCGCACTGGCCGACATGCTGGACCGCCCTGCCTTGCTCGACGACGCACGGCACTGCGCGGCGTCGCTGGAACGGCACAGTTTCGATGCGTCACCGAAGTTCGAAGTGCTCGATGGCGTCAGCGGCGCCATCCTGCCGCTGATCGGCCTGGCCGAGGCCACCGGTGAAGCACGCTGGCTCGCGCTGGCCGCACGTGTCGCCGGCGCCGTGCAGGCAGCCGCCATCGTGGACAGTGGCGGTGCCCGCTGGCCCAGCCCGCAGTTCGACGAACCCATCGGCGGCTTCGCGCATGGGGCGATGGGCATCGGCTGGTCGCTGGCGCGCCTGGCCGCGACCGACGCCGGGACCGCCGCCGAACGCGACGGGTGGCGGCAGCTGGCGGCGGCGGCATTCGCGTTCCAGAAGGCACTGTTCGAGCCGGCCACCGGGCGCTGGCGCGACATCCACCTGAAGGACGGCCAGAAGAACTTCCCGACCTGGTGCCACGGCAGCGTCGGCATCGGCTTGGCCCATGCCGACCTGTATGCGCGCACGGGCAGCGAGCAGCATCTGCGCGGACTGCGCCGGGCGGTAGCGGACGCCGCCGGCAAATGGGGCTTCAGCCACACGCTCTGCCATGGCGACCTGTCCACCCGCGAGCTGCTGCTGCGCGCGGCCGAGCTGGACCCGGCCTGCCCGTACGATATCGACACGGCGGCCATCGAGGTCATCTCCTCGATCGAAGAGCACCACGGCATGGTCGGCGGATTGACCCGCGCCGCGTTCACGCCCGGCCTGATGATCGGCCTCGCCGGCGCGATCTACGGTTTCTGCCGGATGCATCCCGCATGCGCGATCCCATCGCCGTTGTTGCTGGAGCGTGCTCCCGGCGCGGTGCGGCGCAGCCAGAAGACTGCGGCATCGACCAGCGAAGCGGTTCCCGCGTACGCCGGCTAGACCGGCGTCATGGTTCGGCGGGCGTGGCGCGGGTCCGCGTAGTGCGGTATTGCATCCGCCCGTTACGCCAGGTGCCACGGGTAGTCTCGACATATTCGCCGTCGGCGGAGAGCGTCTCCTCCCAGCTGCCCACCTGCTGCAACGCGCCATCGCGATAGCGATAGGTTTCCGCGGCATGCGAACAGCATCCGCCCCGCGATGCGGACGTCAGGGTGCGGTCGTGCGCGTTGATCGACAGCTGTGGTAGCGCCGACAGCGCGGCGGCGTACACGAACGCGCCGCTGGCCGGGTCGAACAGGAACACGTTGGAGGTGCTGTTCGGGCCGGCACCGCCGGACATGCCCGGTGCGAGCAGATCCAGGTGGCCGTCGAAGTTGGCGTCCACCGTCTGCAGCAACGCGTCGCCGTCGCCGATCGGATCGGCCTCGAAATCACGCAGGACCTGACGCCGCTGGCCGGTGCGCGCGTCCAGCACCTCGATCGCCGTCAACCTGGCGCCTTCTTCGCCCTGCTCAACCCCCGCGCGGAACGTGCTCTGGGGCGTGGCGGCCGCCTGTGCCACCCAGGCAAGGGGGGACAAGGCATCGCGGTCGATCCAGCCGCGCACGGCGCTGCCGTCCTGCGCGATCTGCTCGACCTGGTACCACGCCGGGGTCCGGCGCAGCACCGCCACATAGCTGCCGGCGGCAATCGTCGCGACAGCACCTGCATCGCGGGCCTCGGCGTGCAACGGCAACGCGCTGTCCACATGCAGTACATCCACATACGCCCGCGGCTGTTGCAGCGTGAACTGGTCGCGGTAGTGCACCACCTCATACTGGTTGATGTGGCGCCCGTAGGCCTCCGGCGCGCAGACATCGGCGATGGCGCAGGCACCGGCCTCCTCTGCGGTGGGTGCGCGCTGCGCCGGCACCTGCACCGCCCCCAGCAGCTGCTTGCGGTCGGCCCAGCGTACCGAGAACCCGGTGGCAGTCCAGTCCAGTGCTGCTTCCCGGTCGCTGGCACCGATGTTGGTGCGGCAATAGGGCTGCGCCTCCGAATACGCGTTCCACTCGGGGAACGCATACGCCGGACACAGCAGGTTGGCGCCGTTGATGTCGTACTGGTAGGCCGGGTCGGTAAGGAACACCAGCTTGTTGAGCCGGGCCTGCGGATCGCGCGACACGAACGCATAGCGCACCCCGGCCGCTGCCGGCACGGCGTGCGCGTAGCGCTGCCGGTAGGTGTCTCCCGTCGGCGGGATCGCCGGGGCGGCACGCAGGTACGCATCGGGCTGCAGCGCATACAGCCCGGGCTGCAACAGGTCGGGCGCAGCGGCGGCGCTGCCCGCCACGGCCAGGGCCAGTGCAGGCAAGAGGAAGGCCATGGAATGTCCCGTTGGCAGTACAGAAGGCCGGCGCATGCTACCGCGCCGGCGGATGCGCTGCCCATATGCCGGCCATTCGCCCGGTCCGGCACAGGACGGCACCCTGCAACCGGCCTATCCTTGAGGACCCCTCACCTACGGGCCAGGGACCCTGCGGCGCCCGGGTGCGCACGCGTGGTGCCGTCGACCGTACTTCGTTCCGATACCGCCCATGACGTCGCCTTCCCCCGCGCAACCGCCGCTTCCCGTCGCCGCCAGCGCCACCGCGCCCCACCAGGGCTTTGCGGTCCATATCGTCGGCGCGGCGGCCTTCGCACACCTGCTCAACGACATGATCCAGGCGGTGCTGCCAGCGGTGTACCCGATGTTCAAGAGCGAGTTCCAGCTCAGCTTCGGCCAGATCGGCGTGATCGCGCTGGTCTACCAGATCACCGCGTCGCTGCTGCAGCCCTGGATCGGGATGTACACCGATAAGCGCCCGCTGCCCTACCTGTTGCCGTGCGGCATGATCGCCACGCTCATCGGCATCGCAATGATGGCCCTGGCCGGTAGTTATCCCATGCTGCTGGTCGCGGCCGCAGTGGTCGGGGTGGGCTCGGCTACCTTCCACCCGGAAGCGTCGCGCGTGGCGCGGATGGCCTCCGGCGGGCGCTTCGGCACGGCCCAGTCGACCTTCCAGGTGGGCGGCAATACCGGATCGGCGATCGGTCCGTTGCTGGCGGCCGCGGTGGTGATTCCGTATGGGCAGCGCTCCATTGCCTGGTTCATGCTGGCCGCTGCGCTGGCCGTTGGCGTGCTGTTCCTGCTCACCGGGTGGACCATCCGCCATGGGCAGGCAAAGATGAGCAGCCTGGCGCGCAACACCGGGGTCGGGCTGGGGCGCGGCAAGGTGATCCAGGCCATCGCGGTGATCGCCGTGTTGATGTTCGCCAAGTTCGTCTACATCGCCTCCTTCACCAACTACTTCACCTTCTACCTGATCGACCGCTTCCATCTGAGCGTGCAGCAGAGCCAGATGTACCTCTTCATCTTCCTGGCCTCGATCGCGCTGGGCACCTTCATCGGCGGCCCGGTGGGCGACCGGATCGGGCGCAAGGCGGTGATCTGGATTTCCTTCCTGGGCGTGGCCCCGTTCGCGCTTGCCCTGCCCTACGCCAACCTGATGGGCACCGCAGTGCTGGCCGTGGCCATCGGCCTGGTGATGTCGTCGGCATTCGCCGCCCTGGTGGTCTACGCGCAGGAAGCCGTGCCAGGCCGCGTGGGCATGGTGTCGGGCCTGATGTTCGGCCTGATGTTCGGCATCGGCGGCCTGGGCGCCGCCGGCCTGGGCAAGCTGGCCGACGTGCATGGCATCGTGTGGATCTACCACTTCACGTCGTACCTGCCGCTATTGGGGCTGGCCACGGCCTTCCTGCCCAGGACCCGTGCGCGGTGAGCGACGCGTGCGGCGAGCTGCGCTACACGATTACGCCCGCGCACACCCGGCGCTGGGTGGATGAGGCACTGGAACGCGAGATGCGCCGCGACGATGCGCTGGCCGAGCGTCTTGGCGGTATGCAGCAGCGGGCGGTCCTGCCGATGCTGATGCTGCTGCCGGCGTGCGGCGCGGGTTGGCTGCTGATCCATCGCGGCGCCACGCCCGAAACGTGGATGACGCTGGCACTGGCGGCGCTGCTGCTGGTGCCCGCATGGCGAGTTGCCCGCCCGTTCACCGCGCGCCTGCGCCGCACGATGGCGCAACAGCAGACGGACAGCACGGCAGGTGGGCGCCCGGTCAGACGCGCCCTCGCCGAGCTCACCCTGACGACGCGCTTCAAGCGGCTGCAGGGCGACTACCGCGTGCACTTCGATGCCCAAGGCATGCAAGTGGTGCGGGCAGGACAGCGATCGGCGTCGCTGCGCTGGAGCGACGTGGTGCATGTCCGGGAGACCGAGGCCTTCCTGGTTGTGGCCTGCACCTCACTGCACCGTCGCGGGCAGGCCTACTGGATCCCGAAGCACAGCGCTGCGATGGACCCGGAGGTCTACCGCGAGGGTATGCAGGGCTTGCTGGGTCATTGCAGGGCAGTCGCGGCAACGGTCTGAGCCACCGAAGGGCCAAACCAACGCGCCCTGCGCGTCAGGTCGTCGGCGTGGCCGCCGCCAATGCCGCCAGGTCCGCATCCGCACGCGGACGTACAATCCGCGCCACTTCCTGTCCGTCATGCAGCAACACCAGCGTCGGCCACAAGCGTACCTGGAAGGATCGCCCCAGCGGCCGCCCCTTGCCGTCTTCGATCTTGAGGTGCGCAATTTCCCTCACCGCCAGCCAGTCCTTCAAGGGGGCCTGCGCAGCACTGCAGTGCGGGCACCACGGCGCGCCAAATTCCAGCAGTTGCCAGCCGGGAGTCGCGTCGATGGCGGCCCGGCTGGGTTCCTGCGCGGCATAGGCCCGCGTGTAGCTCATCGCGGGGGCTCAAGCGCCCGCTGGATGTCTTCAAGCGGTGCGTTGGTGAGGTCCTTGGCAATATCGGTCAGCAGGCGGGCCTGGACTTCCTTGTGCAACTGCGGGCGGATGCGTCCCAGGGTCTGCGGGTCGGCGATCAGGACCAGGTGCGCATAGCGGTTGTTGAGGGCGTCCTCGTTCAACTGTCCGGCAAGCTGCTTGGCGAAGGTGGCTTCGTTCATCTGCGCGATGCTGGTGTCCTGCGGCATCGAGCCGGACGGACCCTGCCCCGAAACACCCTGTGCGCTGATGTCCTGCAGTTTCAGCGCTTCCTGCTGCTTGAGCTGCAGGGTATGGCCGCTGCCGATGTTGGTGAACACGCGCGCCGAACCGCCGTCTGCGACGACAATCAAGGTGCCTTCCGGGATCTGCTGCTGCATGGTGAACTCCTGTGGAAAAACGGGTGCCAGTGCACCCACGTCCACCGTAGGCGGCCAGGTGTAAGGACCGCGCATACGAATGTGTTCGCGATGTATGCAGCGCACGCCCTGCGCAGGGATCAGGGCGCGCTGCCGTGCAGCTCCATCGCCCGCATCACGATCGGTTTGGCCCAGTCCGGGGTGTGCAGCAATTGCGCCACCGATTCCGGGTAGTGCAGGCCCTTGCGGTCCAGGTGCAGCAGGGGCAACGGATCGGCCTGCCCCTGTGCGTCCAGCGGTGCGCTGTTGTCGTAGACCTGCAGTTCGGCCAGATGGGGTAGCAGCGCCAACAGGTTTTCACGCGATGCGTCGAAGCGGGCGTGAATCTTGTCCTGGGGAATGTCGTGGCCACCCTTGGCGACGCGCGCGGCCACCCGTTCGATATGCAGCTGCACGCTGTCCAGACCGCAGAACCAGATGGCCACGTCGTGGGTTTCGCACGCCGCGCGCAGCAGCCGCGCGATGGTGTTGCCGCCCAGGGTGGTTTCAAAGGCGAAATCGCTGCCTTCGGCCATGGCGGTGCGCAGCCGCCGCGCGCCTTCGTGCCAGGCGGCGGAGTTGGCCTCGTCGACCGCCCAGCCCGCCTGGACCAGCGCGCGGGTGAAGGAATCGGGATTGAACCAGGTCAGGCCATCGGCCTCCAGCCAGGTTCCCAGCAGCGAACTCTTGCCGGCGCCATTGACGCCGGCAAGCACCAGAATCCGCCCCATCGGTCAGAGCGACTTGCCGGGGGTGATCCTGCCGCGCCGGATTGGCTGGCCCAGCACCTTGCCCAGCCCGCCGTCGCGGTTGAGGCTGGCCAACTGCACGTCGAACTGCGCGCGCAGCCGTTCCAGCTCGCCGCCGCGCTCGTCGGCATCGGCTTCGGCGGCCTTGGCCAGCAGCTCCTGGTAGGCCTTGATATCCACGATCACCGCTTCAGGGTGGTTGTGGTTGGTGATCACCAAGGCCTGTTTCTCACGCACAGTGCGCATCAGGCTTGGCCAGCCGCGGGTCTTCACCGACGATGCTGTGGCCTTTTCAAGGCCGGGCAGGTCCAAGGGCAGGGTCATGGCAGGCTCCAGCGCGGGGTATGTGCGCATCATACGCCTTTTGGCCAAATTGGGCATAAATCCCATTTTGGCCATCCACCCCCAGCCGGAGTCCTTGCATGGCAAGGCCGGACGGGTCCCTGCCAAGGCTCAGCGCGACATCGAGTACGGCACCTGGGCCCCCTCCCCCGGCCAGGCCTTGTTCGGCTCGGCCTGCAGGGTGAAGCGCAGCTCACCGCCGGCCAGGATCTCGGCATGGCGCAGGAACGTGCGCTGCAACGGCTGTCCGTTGAGGGTAACCGAGCCTACGTACTGATGGCCCTTGCCCATTCCCTCGGTGACGATGCTGAAGCGCTTGCCGTTGGGCAGGTTCAGCGTCGCCTTGGGCAGGAACGGACGGCCGATGATGTATTCGCCACTGCCCGGCGCCACCGGGTAGAAGCCCAGCGCGGTGAACACATACCAGGCCGACATCTGGCCCAGGTCGTCATTGCCGGCCAGGCCATCGGGACGGTCGGCGTACTGGGTGTCCATGATCTGCTTCAGCCGCGCCTGGGTGCGCCACGGCTGCCCGGCATAGGCGTACAGGTAGGCCACGTGATGGCTGGGCTCGTTGCCGTGCGCGTACCAGCCGATCAGGCCGGTGATGTCTTCCATGTGCTCGAAGATCGACGGATCGACCTTGGCCTCGAATACCTGGTCCAGGCGGGCCAGCAGTTTCTCGCTGCCACCGTGTGCAGCGGCCAGCCCGGCCACGTCCTGCGGCACATACCAGGAATACTGCCAGGCATTGCCTTCGGTGTAGTCGGTGCCGTACCCGCTGGCCGACGGATCGAACGGAGTGCGGAAGCTGCCGTCGCGCTTGCGGGCGCGCATGAAGCCGGTCTCGGCGTCGAACGCGTGGCGCCAGTTGCCGGCGCGGCCGTCGAAGGTAGCCTGCACGTCCTTTCGCCCCATGGCCTCGGCCATGCGCGCAATGGTCCAGTCGTCGAAGGCGTATTCCAGCGTCTTGCTCGCCGCCTCGCCCTCTTCATCGATCGGCACCCAGCCCAGTTCGCGGTACTGCGCGATGCCGTCGTACGGGCCATAGTTGGCGGTCGCCACCATGGCCTGCAGCGCCTTGTCGGCATCAAATCCGCGGATGCCCTTGACGTAGGCATCGGCGATCACCGGCACGGCGTGGTAGCCGATCATGCACCAGGTTTCCTGGCCGTGGAACGCCCACACCGGCAGCATGCCGTACGCACTGTGCTGCTGGTGGGCAATCAGCGAATTGATGAAATCGCTGTTGCGCTTTTCCGGCTGCACCAGGGTGAGCAGGGGATGCAGCGCACGGTAGGTATCCCACAGCGAGAACGTGGAGTAGTTCGTGTAACCCTCGGCGCGGTGCACCGCGTTGTCCGACCCGCGGTACTGGCCATCGGCATCCATGAACAGGGTCGGGCCCAGCATGCTGTGGTACAGCGCGGTGTAGGCGCTGCGCAGGTCATGCGCGGGCGCCTCGATCTCCACGGCCGACAGCGCCTGGGTCCACTGCTGTCTGGCCTCGGCGCGCACACGGTCGAAGTTCTGGTCCTTCGCTTCGGCGTCCAGGTTGGCGATTGCGCCCTGCTCGCTCACCGACGAGATGGCCACGCTGACCACCAGCGGCGCATCCAGCGTGCCGAAATCGAACGTACCTACCAGTTGCCGCCCTTCGATCTGCGGCCGCTGCGCGGGGTCGTTCTGGCCCGGCGGCGGGAAGCCCTTGTACGCGATGTCGGTTTCGGTGTTGTGCAGTGCGTGGCCGGTAAGCGGGCGCGAGAAGCGCATTGCGAAATACAGCTGACGACCCGCCGCCCAGCCGCGGGTTTCGCGGAAGCCGGTGACCGTGCCATCGGGCTGCAGGCGCAGCCGCGACCACAGGATCTTGCCCGGATAGTCATACAGGCTGGTGCGCAGGTCGACCAGCACGCGCGCCTTCTCGCCCTTCGGATAGGTGTAGCGGTGCACGCCGGTGCGGGCACTGGCAGTGAGCTCGGCACGCACCTTGTAGTCGTCCAGCGTTACCGCGTAGTAACCCGGCTCGGCCTTCTCGTTGTCGTGGTGGAAGCGCGAGGCATAGCCACTTTTGGGCGTGTCGGGGTCGCCGCGCTCCAGTCCGGGATCACCGGTGAACGGCATCACCAGCACGTCGCCCAGGTCCGAATGGCCGCTGCCGGAGAAATGGGTGTGCGAGAAGCCGACGATGCTGCTGTCGTCATAACGGTAACCGGCGGCCCAGCCGTAGGCCTTCTCGCGCGGCTGGATGCGGGTGTCCGGACTGAGCTGGACCATGCCGAACGGCACCGTGGCGCCGGGATAGGTGTGCCCTTCCCCGCCGGTGCCGATGAAGGGGTCGACGGCGGCGTAGGCGCGTTCACCCACGCTTGCCGGTGCCGCTCCCGCCGCGCCGGCCACCAACATCGCTCCAACCGCGAGCCCCAACCACCGCACCGTCCCCGTTTTCGTCATGGCGTTTGAATTTAGATCGATTCAAGGTGAGGTCGATCCTAGCACCGGTGCGGGGCGGCCGCATGTTGCAGTGCGTAGATGGGGGCACGCGGTGAGGGGACGCGTGCCGGCCAGCGGCCGGCATTACCGGGGTCGCACGCGAGTCGGCCGGGTCAGGCCGGGCGTGCATCGTCCTGGATGGCCGCCTCGGGCAGCGTCGGCTGCGCGTTGTCGACGGTCATCAGGGCGTCGCTGCGCAGCAGCGCCCTGGCTTCGGCTTCGCTGGCCACCGCCGGCGGCGAGCCGCGCAGCGGCAGGCGCGCGGTTTCGGTGACGAACAGCATGGTGATGATGCCGATGACTGCTGCGCCCATCAGGTAGTACGCAGGCACCAGCGGGTCGCCGGTGCGCTCGACCAGCCACGCGGTGACCAGCGGCGTGGTGCCACCGAACAGCGACACTGAGACGTTGAACGCGATCGACAGCGCGCTGTAACGCACTGGGGTGTAGAACAACGCCGGCAGCGTGGAGGGCATCGAGCTGGTGAAACACACCAGGGCCAGGCCCAGCAGCATCAGGCCGAGGAAGATCAACCAGTCGTTGCCGGTGCCGATCAGCTTCAGGCACGGAATGGCCAGCGCGAACAACGCGATGCAGGCGCCGATGATCATCGGGCGACGGCCGAGCTTGTCACTGAACAGGCCGCCCACCACGTTGAGCGGCATCATCACCAGCATCACGATGATGATCAGCAGCAGGCCCTTGCTTTCGGCGTAGCCCATGGTGACGCTGAGGTAGCTGGGCATGTAGGTCAGCAGCATGTAGTCGGTGACGTTGAACACCAGCACCAGGCCCACGCACTTGAGCAGCTGCGGCCAATGCACGCGGAACAGCGCACCCAGCCCGGGACGTTCGTTGTCGCGCTTGTCGGCCTCTTCGGCATAGGCGCGGAACGCCGGGGTCTCTTCGAGCTTCATGCGCATGTACAGGCCGAGCAGGCCCAGCGGACCGGCCACCAGGAACGGAATGCGCCAGCCCCAGTCCAGCATCTGCGCGCTGCTCAACGCCATATGCAGCGCGGTCACGGTACCCGCGCCGGCGATGTAGCCGCCCAGCGTGCCGAACTCCAGCCAGCTGCCCATCAGGCCGCGGTTGCGGTCGGTGGAATACTCGGCGATGAAGGTGGCCGCCCCGCCGTACTCGCCGCCGGTGGAGAAGCCCTGCACCAGCCGCGCCAGCAGCAGCAACGCCGGCGCCCACAACCCGATGCGGTCGTAGGACGGAATCAGGCCGATGCTGAAGGTACCCAGCGCCATCAGGATCATGGTGAAGGCCAGCACTTTCTGGCGGCCGTACTTGTCGCCCAGCGGCCCGAATACCAGGCCGCCCAGCGGCCGCACCAGGAAGGCCACGGTGAACGTGGCGAAGGTGGCGATCAGCTGTGCGGTCGGATTGCTGGCGGGAAAGAACACCTGCCCCAGGGTGACCGCGATGTAGCCGTACACACCGAAATCGAACCACTCCATCGCATTGCCAAGGGCGGCGGCACCGACGGCCTTCTTGAGCATCGGTCGATCAACAACGGTCACTTCATCCACCTGGACGTGGCGACGGCGTTTGAACCACCCGAAATGGGCGTGTGCGGCATGCAGGTCCTGCATTCTGCTTTCTCCTGGAAGCATGGCCACCACCACGCCCGAGGTCCCGCGCACGGCACAGGAAAGAACCGCCTTCGAAAGAACGCAGCACGAGGCGCGAAGAAGGGGTGGCAACAGGCGTTCCCGGACGGCCGCGTGGAATTCCACGGCGCTGCAGGAAGGGTGACCGAGAGACGGGCAACGGCCCGAGACAATGATCAAGCGGCACATGGTACTACACATCGAAAATGTGATCCTTACCTCATCTTCACGTGAGTGCCACGCAACGCTATCGATGGACATGGGGAATCGCGCAGAATCCGTGCGCCGCTGCGGCGTGCTCACACGGAACGTGCGCGCGGCATCCCATCACCAGCACGAAGAGATACCCCGATGTCCATCAAGACCACCACCCTGTGCGCCCTGCTCGGCCTGCTCGCACCGACCGTTGCCATGGCCCAGGACAGCGCCGCTACGCTGTCCCGCCTGCTGGAATGCAAACTCACCGCTGACCAGGTGGCCGCCTTCACCGACAGCATCAACGCCGAAGAAGTCACCGACTTCGCCCATGTCGGTTCGGCAGCGTCGGGCGACGCCGCGCTCAGCCTCTGGAAGAGCGACGCACCCATCACCGCCTGGGGTGAGACGTCCGACCTGGTGCACCTGTCCAGCACCACCGAAATGCTGCTGGCCTTCAAGGTCGCGCCGGGCCAGGAACTGACCCGCGGCAAGACCATCGTGGACCGCATCGGCGGCATGTCGCCGCGCCCGGACCAGGCCGCCATGGAGGAGACCTACGGCTGGAAAGGCATGGACTACCGCAAGCCGCTGGGTGGCAACCGCACGGCCCGCGTGCTGGTGGACCTCAGCTACTCGCCGGGCTGGGTGACGGTGGGCTGCGCGTACAGCGACATCCTGTAACGCGCCTCGCCGCGCGCAGCGGCGGTATCCGGCGGCCGTTTCTACAGCCGCCAGATACCGCCCTTCCGCGTCATCAACGGATGCGTATCGAGGTACGCGCCGTGTTGAATGGTGCATTTAGCGAGGTGTTCTGGAACGCGAACTCCCCATCGTGCTGACCGTCCAGGTTGAAGTAGTACAACCAACCGACGATCGTCTGACCCGGCAGGCAATCCTTGGAGATACCGCCCGGGGTCGCGCATAACCGCTCGGTGTCGTATTGCGCATCGCGGCTGAGCGCCGTTCCCCACAGACTCGCAACAGGCGTGCCGCCATAGCCGATCTGTCGGACCACCACGCGCAGTACGCTGCCACCGTGGTCAAGCACCGTGGACAGTTGCCCGGCCGAGGTCATGTACTCCCAGCCGCCGGCCTGGGTGGATCCCACAGCAAGCACGGCTACCTGGCTGATCGGCGGGGCCGGCGCGTGCGCCACAGCGACGGACTGGCGGGTTGCCGCGCCGGCGGCGCTGCGGTCGAGTCGACCGGTTGCCGACTCCAGCGGCATGAACTCGCTCAGCGCGGGTGCCCAGTCGCCTGCCATGCAGGGCGATGCCAACAGCAACAACGCAGCGGTCAGGGATGAACGCATGGGAATATCCGGTTGCACAGCGACAGTGCTGTGCCTGCAGCGTAGCCACGGCATCACTGCGCATGATGCGACCGATGCCCAGAAACGCGCTAGGAGTCTGATGAAAATACACGCTTCGGCAGAACGGACGCGCGGGATGGACCCTCACTGCGACGCAATGTCGCATGCGCCTCATGGGCCTGCTTGATCTTTGTCATGGTCGCTGGGTGGCAGCGCGCCGATCCTGTTCTGGACACGACGTCAGCGGTATCCGGCCGGGCCGGCACCGCACCCACCGCACCGTTCCAAGGAACCCGCCATGTCTTACGCCCCCGACAGCTGTTGAACGCACTGCAGAACGTCATGGTGATCTCCACCACCGACCTGCAGGGCAACATCACCTATGCCAACGACCTGTTCTGCACGCTCACCGGCTTCACCCGCGACGAACTGATTGGCCAGCCGCACAGCATCGTGCGCCACCCGGACGTGCCCAAGGCTGTCTACAAGGACATGTGGGATACGATCAAGGCCGGCAAGAGCTGGACCGGCATCGTGCCGAACCTGGGCAAGGGTGGCGTGCTGTACGTGGTGGACACCACCGTGCAGCCGCTGCTCGATGCTGACGGCGCGATCACTGCCTACATCAGCATCCGCCGCGTGGTGAACGACCTGATGGGCAACTTCGACGCGGTGGAGTTCAGCAAGGAAAAGTTCGACGACTTCTACGCTGCCGCCTGATGGACGCCGCCACCCCGATCCACCGCGTCCTGGTCGGATACGGCTCCGAATCCGGCAACGCACGCGCCCTGGCCCACCGCCTGGGCGCGTTCCCGGCCCTGCAGCGGCATGCGCCGCAGGTGCTGCCCTTCAACGACATCGACGTGACCACGCACGGCGCGGGCGACGTGCTGCTGGCACTGTCCAGCTCATTCGGTGATGGCGAGCCGCCCGCCAACGGCGAGCGCTTCGCCGAGGCGCTGCGGCAGTGCCCTGCCCTGCCCGGGCTGCGCTACGCCGTGTTCGGGCTGGGCGACACGGGCTACCCGCAGTTCTGCGGCTTCAGCAAGACGTTGGACAGCCTACTGGGTGAACGCCACGCGCGGCCGATCATGCAGCGCGTCGACGCCGATGGCGGCTATGAACACTTTTTCGAGCAATGGGCCCCGGTCCTGGGCGACGTACTGGACGGCAACCCGACCGCCGGCCGCGACCTTCGCCTGCAGGTGACCGCGTATGCCGAGGACAATGCGTTCGTGGCGCCGATCATCGCGCGGCGCCGCCTCAACGCGCGCGATCCGGCGGCATGGCACCTGGAGCTGGACCTGCGCGGCAGCGGCATCGCCTACCGCGCCGGCGACACCCTGCACGTGGTGGCCCCGAACGACCCGGCGCTGTTGCAGGCACTGGCGCGCTGGTATGGACAGGGCGACGCGGTCGAGCTGCTCCGTCACAAAGAGCTGCGCCTGCTGGGCAAGTCCCTGCTGCGCGAGCTGGCGCGACTGGGTGGCAGCGAGCCACTCAAGGACCTGCTCCGCAGCAGCCAGCGCCAGGCGCTGGAGGCCTACCTGCATGGGGCTGACCTGCTGGATGTGCTGAACGACCACGCCAGCCCGGACCGTGTGCCACTGGAGCGGCTGGTGGCACTGCTGTCGCCGTGCCTGCCGCGCGCCTACTCGATTGCATCGGCTGCCAACAACGCGGCGGTGGCACTGTGCATTCGCGAGGTGCGCTACACCCGCACCGGGCGCGAGCGCCGCGGCACCGCCACCGGCTGGCTGCTGGAAGGCGACGGCAGCGCCCGCGTGTACTGCCGCTCCAACCCGGGCTTCCACCTGCCCCGCGACCCGGATGCCCCGCTGCTGATGGTCGGCACCGGCACCGGTATCGCGCCGTTGATGGGCCTGTTGCGCGAGCTTAACGCCGCCGGCCAGCAGCGCGAGGTGCATCTGGTGTTCGGCGAGAAGCATCGCGACCACGACTACCTCTACCAGCAGCAACTGGAGGCGTGGCGCGCCGACGGACGCCTGCAGGGACTGCACACGGCATTCTCGCGCGACGGCACGGTCAAGTATTACGTGCAGCACGCGCTGGCTGAGCAGGCCGATACGGTACGCAACCTGCTGCAGCGTGGCGCGCACGTGTACTTGTGCGGCAACAAGCAGCACCTGGGCGCTGCCGTGCAGGACGCGATCAACACGATCATGCCGGCCCACGAAGACGGCGGTAGCACATGGGATACGTTGCAAGCGGAGAGCCGGCTGCACCGGGAACTGTACTGAGTCCTTTGCCAGGGCGGTGCTGCGCGCCACCTGGCCGAAACCGTTGTGTCAGCCAGCCGCGCCGGGCACGTCGCTTGCCGCGGCCAGCGCAGCCAGTCGGTCCGGTTGCAGCACCTGCATTTCGCGCTGGTTGACGGCAATCACGCCGTCATCGCTGAGACGGCGCAGCACGCGGCTGGCGGTTTCCGGCGCCATGCGCAGGTAGTTGGCGATCTCCACCCGGCTCATGCTCAGGTTGAAGCGCAGCGGCGAGAAACCACGCCGTGCATAGCGCTCGGACAGATCCAGCAGGAACGCGGCCATGCGCTCCTCGGTGCGATGGTTGGCCGCCATCAACGCCACCTTGCCGATCTCGGCACTGAGCAGGCTGAACAGCTTGGCCTGCAGGCCGGGCATGCGCGTGGCCAGCAGGCTCATGCGCGGGAACGAGAACCGGCACAGGTACACCGTGTCCAGCGCAACGGCATTGCAGGGGTAACGCGCACCGTGGATCGCGTTGAGCCCAATCACCTCGCCGGGCAGGCTGAAGCCCAGCACCCGCTCGTTGCCTTGGCTGTCGTTGAGGTAGGTCTTGACCATGCCGCCACGCACCGCGGCGATCGAATCGAACGGATCGCCCGCGCGGAAGATATGCTCGCCCGCGCGAAACGGCCCCACGTGGTCCACCAGCACATGCCGTTCGGCCAGCGCGGTCTTGTCGTAGCCCTGCGACATGCACGCATCGGAAAACGCGCAGGTGCTGCAGAAATGCAGCGCATCGCCGTCATCGGCGGCAGCGGGGTTGGGGGTGCCCGGCGACGACATGGCGGCGCTGCTCAGCGCTGGGCCAGCGCGAAGTCCAGGCCGGCGCACACGGCGGCCACCTGCGCATCGTTGCATTCCTGCGGGGTGGTGCGGGGGCTGTCCGGATAGACCTCGGTGGTGGTGGCATAGCGGGCGTTGGTGAAGCCGGCGCAGGCACCGATCGAGCGGGATTCGCCCCACACCACCCCGTTGGACTGCAACGGCATGCCGATCAGCTCGCCCTTGGCATCGGCCGGTGCGATGTGCGTAACCTTCTCCACCGCGGCCACCAGCGCCTGCTGGAACGCCGGCTGCGGGTCTTCGCTGTTGCCGATCACGTAGAAACCATCGGGAATGATGTCCGGCACCAGGTCCTTGCCGTCGCGCGCGCAGCGGGCCGGATCGAATTCTTCCAGATCGCTGTTGGTGGTTTCGTGCAGGTCCAGATGCACCAGCAGGCCATCGGCGCGTGCGCCCACCCATCGCATCAGCGCGGCCGCCTCTTCGATCTGGCCGCCGTCACGGAAGCTGCGGTTGGGGTCGATCGCATCGGGGTTCCATCGCTGGATGCGCTCATAGCCCCACGGGCTCACGCACGGGGCCACGATCAGGTTGATGCGCCCGGCGTAGGCGTCGGCATGCTGGTCCAGGAACTGCAGCGCGCCATGCACGCCACTGGTTTCATAGCCGTGCACGCCGCCGGTAACCAGCGCGCTCGGCAGCGCCGGGTCCCACGCCTGGCTCACCACCGCAAACAGCGGGTAGTGGTCCGGGGCATAATCGAGCTGGCCATACTGGACCACGTCGAACCGCTCGCCCAGGCGCTCAAGTGCGGCCACCACGTCCTCGTGATAACTGCGCTGGCGCTGCTGACGGGCCCGCCATTGCGCGCGTTCGGCGTCGCCCCAGGGCTGGCCGGGGGTGCCGATCGGGTAGAAATGCGCAAGGGTCATCGGAGGCTCCAGAAGTCGGTAAACGGGTCCGCGCTAAAAGCGCGTGGCCCAGCCCAGTAGTGTAAATGCAGAAGGCCTGACCGGTCCCGGCGGCGTCCGCCCAAGCCAGAATGGGCAAGATGCCCGCCGGCACCTGACACCCCCGGAAGGAAGCTAACGCGTGATCGACATCGCCCCTGCAGCCCCCCACCACCTGGAGGCCCTGGTAGCCCTCGACAGCGTGGCCGGTCATGACCCCGGACGCGCCGCGCAGATCCGCGCATGGGTGCAGGCCGGCACGTGCCACATGCTCTGCGTGGACGGGCGCGCAGCGGCCTACGGCGTCCTGCATCACCAGTTCTTCAACTGCGGATTCATCGAGATGCTGATGGTCGGTGCCGGGTATCGGCGCCAGGGGCTGGGGCGCCAGCTGGTCGAGCACCTCCGGTCGATCTGCGCGCGTCCCAAGCTTTTCACTTCCACCAACCGGTCCAACACGGCGATGCAGGCCGTGCTGCTGCAGGCCGGGTTCCAGCGCAGCGGGCAGATCGACAACCTGGATGAGGGGGATCCCGAGTGGGTGTTCTTCAGCCCGGCAGGTGGGGTTGATCCTACAGCGTGTCCCGTGAACCCACCCATCCCGGTCTGGCTGCAGGGCAGATAACGGCACCACGCTTATGCGTTGGCGCGATCCAGGCGAAAAAAAAGGGGGCCGGTTGCCCGGCCCCCGCATGCATCGACCAACGGTCGGTGCCTACCAGCGTGTCATGCGGCCTGCACTTCCTCGTAGCCGTTGAAGCGCATGTCGCTGGACGCACGCCCCTGGGTCAGCGAGCGCAGCGCCGTGGTGTAACCGGCCAGCCGCGCCAGCGGCGCATAACCCAACACGTCCACCTGCGCACCGTGGTCCTCGATGGACGCCACCCGCCCTTGCCGGCGGCTGAGGTCGCCCACCACATCGCCCACGTTGCCCGACGGCGCATGAATCGCTACTTCCATCACCGGCTCCAGCAGGCGCGTGCCCGCCGTGGCCAGCGCCGCCTTCACCGCCTCGCTGCCCGCGCGATGGAACGCCATTTCCGACGAGTCCTTGGCATGGGTCTGGCCGTCCGTCAGGGTCACCTCGATCCCGACCACCGGATGCCCGCGCGGGCCCTCTTCCAGGGCCGCGCGCACGCCCTTCTCCGCCGCCGCCACGAACGCCTTCGGAATGACGCCGCCCACGGTGCGGTCGACAAAGCGCACCGCGTCGTCGCCGGTGGGCGCCACCTCGATCAGCACCCGGGCGAACTGGCCCTGGCCGCCGGTCTGTTTGGCCACCTTGCCCTCCACGTCCTGCACCGCCCGTGCCGGCGTTTCCTGGTAAGCCACACGCGGCTCACCCACCCGCACCGGCACGTTCCACTCGCTGCGCAGACGCTCGACCATCACCTCCAGGTGCAGCTCGCCCATGCCCCAGATCAGGGTTTCCCCGGTGACCGCATCGGTGCCGACGCGGAACGAGGGATCTTCCTGGGCCAGGCTCGACAGCCCCTGGCTCATCCGGATCAGGTCCGACGCCTTGTCCGCATTCAACCGCCATGCCAGCACCGCGTGCTGGGCATGGATGGTGTCCAGCAGCAGCGGCGCGGACGGCGCGCTGAGCGTTTCACCGCTCACCGCATCCTTCCAGCCGATCACCGCCACGATCTCACCGGCAACCGCCTCGGTGATGTCGTGGGTGTGGTCGGCCTGCACCCGCACCAGCCGGCTGATGCGCCGGCCCTGCGTGTGCTGCGAACTGGCCACCTGGTCGCCCACCTTCAAGGTGCCCGAGTACAGCCGCACGAAGCTCAACGCAGCATGGCTCTGGTGAGTGATCTTGAACAGCAGGCCCGCCAGCGGTCCCTTCGGATCCGGCGCCAGCAGCACCTCCTCGTCGCCACGGGTGGCCACCACCGCAGGGCGGTCCAGCGGCGAAGGCAGGAAATCCACGATCGCATCCAGCAAGGTGTCGATGCCCTTGCTCTTGAACGCCGCACCGGCCAGCACCGGCACGCCCGCACCGGCCAACGTGGCCCGGCGCAGCGCGGCACGCAACAGCTCGTCATCCACGGCCTCGCCCGCCAGCCAGGTGTCGGCCAGCGCGTCGTCATGGTTGGCCGCCGCCTCGATCAGACGCAGACGATACGGTTCCCACTGCGCCTGCTCGTCTGCGGTCCATCCGCTGCGGGTCGGGTTGCCGGCGTCGTCCCACTCCACGCGTTGCCGGGCGATGAAATCGACCCAGCCGTGGAAGTGGTTCTCATCGCCCAGCGGCCAGCCGAGCGCCCAAGGCCGCGCCTGCAGCTTGTCCTGCAACTGGCCCAGCACGCGCTCGAACGAGGCGCCCACACGGTCCATCTTGTTGACATAGGCGATCAGCGGAACGCCGTGGCGACGCGCCTGGTGCCAGACCGTTTCAGACTGCGGCTCCACGCCATCGACCGCGGAAAACACCGCGACCGCGCCATCCAGCACGCGCAGCGAACGCTCCACTTCGATCGCGAAATCGATGTGCCCGGGGGTGTCGATCAAAGTCAGCCGATGGTCGTCGCCACCGCGCGGTGCCCAGTGCGCCTGCACGGCGGCTGCGCCGATGGTGATGCCGCGTTCGCGCTCGATGGCCGAGAAATCGGTGGTGGCCGCGCCGTCATGCACTTCGCCGACACGGCGGATCTCGCCGGTTTTCCACAGCAGGCGTTCGGTGAGCGTGGTCTTGCCGGCGTCGATGTGGGCAATGATGCCCAGGTTGCGCCAATGGGAAAGGGTATGGGTGTGGGTGTGGGTGTTCATGGTGGGTACTCGCATCGCCAACATCGGGGAGCCGCACGCCGCCGTTGGCTAACGGGCGTGCGGCCAGGTTTGGGGCTCGGCGATCTGGTGCATGGCACGTTCTCCTTTGATGCGTTCTGTAACAGGGGGAGGAAGTGAAACGCGGAAACGAAAAGAGCGCCCGATGGGGCGCTCTGTCTGGGTCGTTCAGGGGGATCGGATATCGATCAGCCGCCGGATGAGCCGCAGGGCAGACGCGCCCGTTCCACGCTTGCGCGGGTCTGGGTAAAAAACGTCAGGAGCGGTTGCGAACGCATCGGGGTAGCCTGGAAGGAATGGCGCCATTGTAGACCTGTGCAGGCCGGCAGCAAGGGCTTTTAAGTGCCAACAACAGAACACTGACGCCCACATGCAAATCGAATTGCCGCCAGCAGAACAATGGCGTTGGAGCGTCAGTCCTTGCAGCCCGCCGCCGCCCGCGCCTCGCCCACCGTCGCGGCATGGCCTTCGCCCGAGGACACCCAACCGGCGAGGGAGAACGCCGGATCGATGCGAGCCGCCTTTGGCTGCGTACCGATCAACACCTCCATCCAGCTGCCCACGGCCGGCAGCTCGGCGATCCGCCCGTCACGGTCGTCGTCGGTGCTGAAGCCGGCATCCGGCCCGGAACGCGGCGTGGATTCTTCCGTGGCGGTCTTGCGCGCCCGTACCCGCAAGGCACCGTCGGGCATGCGCTGGGTAGTCACTTCGGCCCGCTCCACGCCGTAGGCCCACGTTGATTCGGCGCTGCGCGTGGTTTCGCTGCCGTCGTCGGCCACCTCCACGTTCTCACCGGTCCATTGCATCACCTGCACCACGCCGCCCACGCTGCCCATCATCGCGGCGTACACCAGCATCTGCCGCTGCTCCAGCGGCAGCGTGGCCACCTCTGGCTTGTCGGCGGGCACCTTGATGTAGCCCACCTTGCGGCACAGCATCATCACCCCACCGTCGGCCCAGATGGTCAGCTGGTCGCCGTCGGCGAAATGCTGCGTCTGCATCCGCGATATCTCTGCGCCTGCGCTGGGCAGGTGCTGCACATCGATGCTGGCGGCAGCTTCCGCTGGCCTTGCTCAACGACACCGTGCTGACGGCCGCTGCATGGGTAGCGCCAGCCAGAACGAGGAGCGCGGTGGCCAGCGCGATGCGGGTGGGCGTGTGGGTCATGGGATCCATCCTTTGCTTGAGCGCGTCGATCGAGATCAACGTCGAACAGGGCCGCGCATGATACGCGGGCGAATCGGCTCCGTGGCCCGCTGCGACCGGATGTCGCAAGCTCGCATATGCGAATGGGTTGCAATTGCATCAGAGCGCCAGCCGGTTAAAATGGCGTGCAGATTCCCCTTGCCTGGATTGGAATCGACGTCCGCAGTCTTGCGCATCGCCACCGGCCAGGCACTCGCCCCCTTCGTCCCGAGCCGCGCCATGCATTCTCCCGCCCCCCTTCCCTCCAGGCTGCGCCGCACCCTGTTGTCCCTGGCCTGCACCGTGGCCACCACCACGCTCGCATTCGATGCCCTCGCCCAGCAGGCCACCGCGCTGGATGCGGTGCAGGTCAACGCCTACCGCACCGCCAATAGCACCAGCGGCGCCACCAAGACAAGCACCAGCATTGCTGAAACGCCGCAGTCGGTGTCGGTGATCGAGCGCGCCGAACTGGATGCGCGGGGTGTGCAGTCGCTCAACGACGCGATGCGTTACGTGGCCGGTGTGAGCCTGGAAAGCAGCGGCATCGACAACCGCGTGGACGACTTCCGCATTCGCGGCTTCGACGCCGGCAGCTGGTCCAACAACGTCACCCTGGACGGTATGCGTGCGCCGCAGGGCAGCCAGTGGAACCGCAGCATGTTCGACAGCTGGAACCTGGAGCGGGTGGAAGTACTCAAGGGCCCCTCGGCGGTGATGTACGGGCAGATCGCCCCGGGGGGCATGGTCAACCAGGTCAGCAAGACGCCCACGCCGGACCAGGCCCCGCTGCTGCGCCTGGGTGTGGATGCCAATGGCCAGTACACCGCCGCCTTCGACGTGGGCACCGGCACCGCCGACAATGACCACCTGTTCCGCCTGGTCGGGCTGTACCGCGACGGCGACACCCAGATCAACCATACCGAACAGAGGCACTGGTTCCTGGCGCCCGGCTACAGCTGGCAGATCGCCGAGCGCACGCGCCTGACCCTGCTGGGCATGTACCAGAAGGACGACGGCGGCTCCACCTACCAGTTCCTGCCGGCCGCCGGTACGCTCGACCCCACCCGCTACGGTTACATGAAGAACAGCACCTTCATCGGCGAACCGGGCTGGAACACCTTCGACCGCACACTGTGGACGGCCGGCTGGCTGTTCGAACACGCGTTCAACGACCACCTCACCCTGACCCAGAGCGCACGCCGCACGCATGTGGATTCGCTGTACCGCGGCGTGGTCACCTTCGGCGCGCTCAACGCCGACGGCCGCACCCAGAACCGCCGCGGCGTGATGGGTACCGGCGACTCGGACGGCGACACGTTCGACACCCGCCTGCAGGCCCGCTTCGCCACCGAGGTGGTCGACCACACCGTGCTGCTGGGCTGGGACTGGCAGCGGGCCGACTGGGAAGGCGTGCGCAGCGCGATGAGCAGCCCGCGTCCGATCGACATCTTCACCCCGGTGTACTCGAACTACGCGCCCACGCTGAGCACCGAAACGCCCACCGCCGGCGTCAACCGCCAGAGCGGCGTGTACCTGCAGGACCAGCTGGCGCTGGGCAACTGGCGCCTGACGCTGGGCGGCCGCTACGACTGGACGAAGGACGACAGCAGCAGCGCCAACCGCAACATCAGCACCGGCATCTCCACGCCTGGCGGGCGCAACGTGATCAAGAGCGAAGCCTTCACCGGCCGCGCCGGCGTGCTGTACGTGTTCGAGAACGGCCTGACCCCCTATGTGAGCTACGCCGAATCGTTCCAACCCTCGACCAAGTCGCCGCTGGACAGCTTCAACCAGGCCTCGTTCGAGCCGGTCACCGGGTCGCAGTGGGAGGCCGGCCTGAAGTACCAGCCAGCCAGCGTGGATGGGCTGGTGACGCTGGCGGTGTATGACCTGCGCCAGCAGAACATGATCGTCGACGACCCGGTGGCCAGCCACCGCACCTGCGGCGCTACCGGCACCGCCACCTGTTCGATCCAGGGCGACGAGGGCCGCGTGCGCGGGATCGAAATGGAAGGCCGGATCACCCCGTTCGAGGGCTTCAGCCTGATCGGCGCGGCGGCGCGCATGGACGCGGAGATGACCCGTTCGGCGCCCTACAAGGGCAAGGCGCTGGCGATGGTGCCCGACTACAGCGCCTCGTTCTGGGCCGACTACACCTTCCAGGGCGGCGCACTGCAGGGCCTGAGCCTGGCGGCCGGCGCGCGCTACAACGGGGTGAGCTATGGCGACAGTGCCAATCTGTATCGTATTCCCTCATACACGCTGTTTGACGCGGCGATCCGCTACGACGTGGGCCAGATCGGCAGCACCACGGTGCGACTGGCGCTCAATGCCAGCAACCTGGCCGACAAGCGCTTCGTGTCCACCTGCACCGGGGTCTCGTCGTGCTACCACGGCAGCGGCCGCACGGTGACCGCGACCGCGACGCTGGGGTGGTAACGGCACGATGACGCGCGGCGGGCAAAATCGCACCCGCGGTAGAGCCGACCGTTGGTCGGCTGCTCTTGATGCGGGATTGCGTGGAGCCGGCCAGCGGCCGGCACTACCGGTGCGCGACCTTCGTGCCGACCAACGGTCGGCACCTACGCGTCGGCCACCACCACCAACGGCACGCCGCGCTGCGGGTGCTGCAGCACGATCACCGGTTGCTGATACACGCGGCCCAGATGGGCTTCGGTGAGCACTTCGGCGGGCGTGCCATCGGCGGCCACCCGGCCCTGCTCCAGCAGCACGATGCGGTCGGCGTAGCCCGCCGCAAGATTCAGGTCGTGCAGCACTACGATCACGCAGGCGCCGGCATCGGCCAGCGCGCGCACGCTGCGCAGCGTGCGCTCCTGGTGGCGCAGGTCCAGCGCCGCGGTCGGCTCATCCAGCAGCAGCAAGGGGGTCTGCTGGGCCAGCACCCGGGCAAACGTGGTGCGCGCCGATTCACCCCCGGACAGCTGCTGCACCTCGCGCAGGCGCAGCGCCTGCAGTTCCGCCGCGGCAATGGCCGCTTCCACCTGCGCATCGTCGGCTACCGGATCCGGCGGATGCGGCAACCGCCCCATCGCCACCACTTCCTCCACGCTGAAGGCGAACCGCACCCCGTGTTCCTGCGGCATCACCGCGCGCTCGCTCGCCAACGGCCCGGCCTTGTAATCGGCCAGTGGCCTGCCCTGCAGCAGCACCTCGCCCGCATCGGCCTGCAGATCGCCCGCAGCCACCGCCAGCAGGGTCGACTTGCCTGCACCGTTGGGCCCGACCAGCGCCGTGACCGTGCCCGGCACGAAATCCAGCGCGACGCCGTGCAGGATCTCGCGCTGCTGGCGGCGCACGATCACCCCGCGCAGGCGCAACAGCGCGCTCACGGGCTGTCCTTGCGACGCTGCTGCAGCACCAACCACAGGAAGAACGGCGCGCCCAGCGCGGCCGAGAACAAGCCCAGCGGAATCTCCGCGGGCGGGTCCAGGGTGCGTGCGGCCGTATCGGCCACCACGATCAACAGCGCGCCCAGCACGCCAGACACAGGCAGCAACCAGCGATGGCCCGGGCCCACCAGCATGCGCGCCACGTGCGGCACCACCAGACCCACGAACGCCACCGAACCGGCAAACGCTACGGCGGCTCCCACCAGCAGCGCACTGAAGGCCACCAGACGGCGCCGCGTGCGGGCCACGTCCAGGCCCAGATGCTGCGCCTGGCGTTCGCCCAGCGCGAGCATGTCCAGCGGCGTGGCCAGGCGCTTCAGCGCAAACGCGCCGATGGCGAACAACGGCACCACCGCCATCACGTCGCGCCAGCTGGCCCGGGCCAGCGATCCCATCTGCCAGAACACCAGCGACTGCAGCTCGCTTTCGCTGGCGATATAGGTCAGGAAACCGATCAGCGCCGAACAGAACGCCGCCATCGCGATGCCCACCAGCAGCAGCGTCGCATTGCCGCTGCCCTTGCCCGGCCGCGCCAGCAGATAGGTCAGGCTGATCGCCACGGCACCGCCGACAAATGCGGCCACCGGCACGATCCAGCCGGCCGCACCGGCCGCGCCCAGCACGATGGCCGCCACCGCGCCCAGCGCTGCCCCCTGGCTGACGCCCACGATGCCAGGGTCGGCCAGCGGATTGCCGAACAATCCCTGCAGGCTGGCACCGGCCATGGCCAGCGCAGCGCCAACCATCGCCCCCAGCAGCGCGCGCGGGATGCGCAGCTGCCAGACCACGGCCAGGTCACGAGTACTTACCGCCTGCGGGTCCACCAGCCCCAGCTTCACCCCGAGCGCCTGCAGCACCTCCAGCGGTGGCAGCCGCAACGGCCCCACCGCGAACGAGGCCAGCACCGCCAGCAGCAGCACCACGGCGGCCAACACCAACATGCCGCGCCCGCGTCGGCGGCGCCGATCGGCCGGACTCATGCCTTGGGCAGCGCCGCCAGCGCCTTGGCCAACACCAGTGCGCCCACGCCGGAACCGACGCTGGCGTACTTGAGCTGCACATCGGGCATCACCCAGACCCGGTTGGCCTGTCCGGCCGGGGTCTGCTTCAAGGTCGGGTAGGCTTTCCACAGGCCGTCAGCGCCGCCGAACAGGGCCAGGTCGTGCTCGGTCACCAGGATCACCTCCGGTGCTGCCGCCACCACGCCCTCGTTGCTCAGCGCCGAGTAGTTGGACACCCCCGCTTCGGTGCCGATGTTGAGCCCACCAGCCAGCGCGATCAGCTTGGCCGATGCACTGTCGGCGCCGGCCACGGTGGGCGCGCCGCCGGCACCGGTGGCCGATACGTGGATCACGCGCGGTGCGCGGCCACTGGCCCTGCCGATCGCCGCCGCTTCGTCCAGCTGCGTTTGCACCTGGCTGGCCAGCGTCTGCCCGGCCTCGGCCAGGCCCAGCGCAGCGGCGATCTTGCGCACCTTGTCCGGGGCCGGCTGCAGGTCGTCCACCACCACCGCCGGTTCGCCCACCGCGCGCAGCTTCTGCGCCAGTTCGGTGTGGCGGCGCAGGCTGTTGCCCAGGAACAGCGAGCCCTGCAGGCTCAGCACGCCTTCCACGCCGGTGGTGCGGTTGAACAGGAACTGGTGCGGCGCAGCGCGGCCGGACGCGGTCGTGGTGTTCTTCGGGGCGGCAAACACCTGCTTGCCCAGGCCCAGCGCATCGATCACCGCAATCACGTCATCGCCGCCGACGATGATCCGGCGGGTGTCATCCACCTCGACCTCGGCACCGTCATCGGACCGCACCTTGGCCGGCAGCACGGCGGCCTGGCCAACCAGGCTCGGCAATGCGCCGCCGTCCAGCCGCGTCCAGCCGGCAGGCAATGCGTCGGCCGCAGCGCTTTCGGCAGCGGGCGCGGTGGTGGCCGCTGGCGCGTCGGCGGCCGGCGGGGTGGCCGGGCCACTGCACGCGGCCAGTGCCACGGCCATGGCGAGCGGCAACAACCGCAGGGAAGTACTGAATTTCATCATGACTCCTTCGACAGGGCGGCCGATGACCGCCCTGCCCGTTGACTCAACGCTGGCGCAGCGCGATGCGGGTGATGCGGTCGCCCTTGGCATCGTCGGTGCCGCGCGACTTGTTCACCGCGAACACGTTGCCCTTGCCGTCGGCACGCACGTGGTTGGGGAAGGTGCCGCCGTCCAGGTTGCCGACCACCCTGCCACTGCGGTCCACCACAGTCACGGTACCGGCACCGCGGTTGGTCACGTAGGCCAGGCCCGCCTTCGGATCGAAGGCAACGTTCAGCGCGCCGGCACCCACCGCGACGTCGTGCAGCACCTTGCCGCTGGCGACATCCACGATCAGCAGGTTGTCGGTGCCCTGCGAGGCCACGTACAGCCGGTTCTGCTGCGCGTCGTAGGCCACGCCGGAGGCGCTGATCGAATTGCCCAGGTCGATCACCTTGTCGACCTTGCCGCTGGCCACGTCGATCACCGCCGCTTCGGGCGTGCCGATGCTGACGGTGAACAGCTTGCCGCTGGCTTCGTCCAGCACCAGGCTCATCGGAACGAACTTCTCATCGTCCACACCCGACGCCAGGGTGATCGGCGCCAGCGCCTTGAAGGTCTTTGCATCGAACACCGACAGATGGTCTTCACCGGTCGCCGACGCGAACACCTTGCCGTGCTTGGCATCCACCACCACGTCGCGCGCGTGCGGCACCGTGCCGACCGGGAACTGATGCACCAGCGACAGATCCGACTGGCGGTAGACCGCAACGCTGTCCTGGCGGGTGTTGGTCACCCATACGTTGCCGTTGGCGTCGTCCACGCCCACGCCGTACACGGCAAACACGCTGCCGCCCTTGGCGTCGGGCACCTGGGCCGGGGTGATCGCCTTGACCACCTTGAGCGTCTTGGGGTCCACCTTCAGCAGTTGCGACTGGGTCACCGGCGGGCGGCCAACGGCCGAGGTCACGAAGACCGCGTTGCTGGCCGCGCTGTAGGCCGACTGGTAGAGGCCCTGCACCAGCTTGTTGGACTGGGTGGTGAACTGGTCCTGCCCGGACAGTGGCAGCTGCGGCGACACGCGCAGCTTGAGCACGGCCGCAGCGGCCGGCTGGCTGGCGCGCACCACCACCGGGTGGGTACCCGGCACCGCATCGGCGGGAATCTGCAGCTGGGTCTTGAAGTTGCCTTCGGCATCCACAATCAGCGGCTGCCCGTTGAGCACGGTGTCGCCGCGCAGCAGGCTGACCTGCTGGCCCGGCACGAAGCCGCGGCCGATCACGTCGGCCGTGCTGCCCGGCACGACGTTCTCACCACGCGAGACAACTTCGCCCTTGAACACACTGGCGGGCTGGTCGAACACGGGCTGCGCGTTGCCGACGACGGCCAGCAGCAGGCCGGCGGCCAGGGTGGTGAGACGGAGGGAAGAACGGAATGACATGACAGGCTCCTTGCACGGGGTGCCGCGCAGCGCGCGGCGGTTCATTGGTTGCCTGGGCCGGTGCAAAGGCGCACGGAAAGCCTGGGTAGCGGGGGTGCACGGCCAAGCCGTGCAGGTCACGGAAAAGGTCAGGGTTGCGTCGGCGCGGTGCGGCTGCGGTCTTCAACGCCGTACAGCACACTGAGCGCCGCCTGCAGCGAGGCCGGCAGCATCGGGCCGTGGCCCAGACCATCGAATTCGCGGTACTGCACCTCCAGGCCGGGCACGTTGGCCAGGCGCCGGGAGAGCTGCATCGCCGCGTCCGGGGTGGCACCACCGATGCGCCGCAGATGCGCGACCACGCGCGGATTGCTCATGTCGCGCTTGCCGCGGTCACCAACGCGTTCGGCGCCCCCGAGCATCAGCCACACGCGGGCCTTCTGGCCATGCTGGTTGTCCAGGAACTGGCGTTCCATGTCGCCCAGCGGCGCACCCTGGCTCCACCACAACGAGGGGCTGGCGGCCAGGTAGTACTGGAATGCCGCCGGCCGGGTGTAGAGCGTGCTCAGCACGAACAGGCCGCCCAGCGAGTGGCCCCACAGCGCCTGCTGCTGGCGGTCGATGGTGGCGCGCTTCTCCACTTCCGGCTTGATCCGCCGTTCGATCAGGTCCTGGAATGCAAACGCACCGCCGCCCACTACGGTCGGCTGCCCACCTTCATCGTCGGCGCGGACGATCCAGGCGGTGTAGTCGGTGGTGCGCGCGGGCGAATCGATGCGCAGGTCGTTGTCGTAGCCGATGAACACCAGCACCGGCGCGGCCGTGCGCGCGGCCAGCTCGGCCAGCAGCGGCTGGTCCATCACCATGGCGGCGGCGTTGCCGTCGAGCATGTACAGCACCGGTGCAGGCGCGTTGCCGGCGCGCAACGGGATGCCTACGTTGACCTGCCAGCGGCGCTGGCCATCCGGGCTGTCCAGGGTGAAGCGCTCGAAGCGATAGCTTTCGGCCTTCTGCTCGAAGATGGTGTTGCTCACCCGCTGCTGCGGGTTGCGCTGCTGTGCCGATGCGCTGGGCAGCGTGCAGGCCATGCCCACGATCAGACCGGCAACGGGCAGCAAGGCGTAGAAGCGGCGGGCCGCAAAAGACAACGTCATGGGCACTCAGGGGCGGCAGCCTGGGCTACGCCGCCCTCTTCACATGGAGACAACGCAGTCTACCCCAAATGCGAATGCTTATCACATAGATCAATGTGACGGTCTGTATCCGTTTCCGTCTTCTGAAAATGCAGCGGCCCGACCAACCGGCCGGGCCGCTGCGCAGTGTTCAACCGGCAGCCGACTTATTCTTCTTCGTCCTGCCCGCCCTGCTGACCGGCGCGCTCGCGCTTCTGGTCCTGATCCTGGTCCTGCTGTTGCTGCTGGCCCTGGCGCTGCGGATCACGCTGCTGCTGTTGCTGGCCCTGCTGACCCGGCTGGTTCTTGTCCTGCTGGTTCTGTTGGTTCTGCTGCGGGTTCTGGTTGGTACCCATCTGTGCATCTCCGGTGTTCGGCAACGAAATGATGCCGGTGACTGCACCGTAGGCGTGCGCGGGTTAGCAACGCGTGCGAAGTTGGGCATGGCGCGTAGACGCCGCCCGCATGTCACTAAACAATTCATGACGTCGCCTGGGACTGACATCGCGATGACACAGGCAGCAGGGAACTACGCACGCCTTTTCGGTGTCGCCGCTGCGCCGCGTGGCATATGCAGACACGCATTCGTCATAAGCAACGCGCGCTGCCACGCCTTGTCGCAACCCTGCGCTCAGGCGCGCGTCACCATCCACACGATCGTCTCGGCCAACTCACGCTGCGCCTGCGCCGCAGTGATGTCGCCGTTCACGGCGGCATACGACAACCCTTCCGCCGCGCCCAGCATTCCCCACAACCCAACCGACGGCAGCGACTGATCACGCGCGAACGGCGCGAGCAGCGCGCGGCACTGCTCGAGGAACACCGTCTCGTACTCGCGCTTGACGCGCGCCAGCTCCGGCGAGCACGCCAACGCCGCCACCACATCGGGAATTTCGCGTCCCTGGGTCTGCACGCACGCCACGTAGGCCTGCGCGATCACCTTGGCTTTTTCCTGCAGGGTCGGGCCGGCGGCAGCCAGTGCCGTCTGCAGCACCACGTCCTGGCGCGCGTCGAAATCGCGGTACAGGGCGGCGAGCAATCCGGCGCGGGTGCCGAAATGGTCGTACACCACCGGCTTGGTCACGCCGGCGCGCTCGGCCAGCCGCCCCAGCGTCAGCGCATCGGTGCCCTCCTCGCGCACCAGTCGCCACGCCTCGGTCAGCAGTTGCTGCTGGCGGTCGGCGCGGCTCAGCCGACGGCGGGGTGCGGCATCCGGAGGTTCAGGCAGGCGGCTTGACATGACTATATACCAATCGTAACTTACTGGATGTAACTTACCAAAAGTATACACCCTCCCCCGTCAGCAGGATTCCCCCATGCACACCCTGATCGTCACGTCGCATCCCAGCCCGGATTCCCTCACCCACGCCGTGGCCGCTCACATCCGCGACGGGATCACCAGCGCCCACCCCACCGCGACCGTCGAAATGGCCGACCTGGCCAGCGAAGGCTTCGACCCGCGCTTCACCCGGGCCGACCTGGACGGCCACCAGCGGCGGCAGCCGTTCCCCACCGACGTGTTGGCCGAGCAGGCCCGACTGGACCGTGCCGACACGCTGGTGTTGGTGTTTCCGGTGTATTGGTGGGCGATGCCTGCCCAGCTCAAGGGCTGGATCGACCGGGTCTTTTCCAACGGCTGGGCCTACGACGACAGCAGCGGCCGCGTGCAGAAGAAGCTCTCACGCCTGCAGGTGCATCTGGTCGGCCTCGGCGGCGCAGACCAGCGCACGTGGACCAAACGCGGGTACGAGACCGCCATGAAGACCCAGATCGACACCGGCATCTTCGACTACTGCGGCGCACCGGTGGTGTCGTCCACGTTGCTCCTGGAAGTTGACACCTCCGCGCCGGACGCGCACCTGGAGGCCAGCGCGGCACTGGGCCGCGCCATCGCCGCGCGCTGATGCACGGCGCGCGGCAACGTCACGCCGCCCCGGCCGCTCACTGCCGGAACGACGCACTCACTTCGCTGCGGCCTGCCACGCCGCCACCTTGGCACGGGTCTGTTCCAGCAGCCCATCCAGTGCCTTGCGGTCGTACACCTGGCCACGCAGCAGCACGGTGTCGATGCGCCGGGTGGCGGTGATGTCCTGCAGCGGGTTGGCGTCCAGCAGGACCATGTCGGCGGCCTTGCCCGCCGCGATGCCGCCATAGCGATCCAGCGCCCCGAACCACGACGGCCCTGCCCGCGTTGCCGCCGACAGTGCCTGCGCAGGGGTCAGGCCTTCCTTGACGAACAGGCTCAGTTCGTCGTGCAGGCCGATACCGGGATAGTTGAACGCGTTGAGGAAGCCGGCATCGGTGCCGGCCATGATCGTGACCCCGGCCTGCTGCAGCATCGGCAGCACCGCGGCCACCTGGTGGTACTCGCGATGGCGCGCCTTGATCTCCGCCGGCGTCGCCTTGGCGGCGCGCTCGACGCGCCAGGCGTAGGTCGCCTGCAGCTTCGGCCCGATGTAGGCAAGGTAGGGATCGTTGGCATGGTCGTCCTGGTCTAGGAAATCCAGGATGCGCCCGCCGTTGAGCGTGGGTGTAACGTATACGCCCTTGGCCGCGAAGCCGCGGTAGGCCGCCATCGCCGTGGCCGGGTCGAAGCCGGCGTCCAGCTGCCGGTTGGCTTCGGCGCGATCAATGCGCTTGTCCGCGAAGGCCGCTGCAATCTCCGCTTCGTTCTTGACCCCGGCCTTGTACGCATAGTCCAGGTGCTCGATGGAGCTGATGCCGGCGTCCACTGCCTGCTGCACGGTCAACGCCATCGGAATGTGGCCCGAGGCACGCAGCCCGTTGGCACGCGCACCGCGCACCGCCGCCAGGAACAGGTCCGGGCTCAGCGTGCTGTCGGTGATCTTGACGAAATCGACCTTGTCTTCCTTCAACCGCACGAAGGCCGCATCCAGGTCAGCCTGGTTGCCGACCTCGGTGGTGCCCTTCCAGACCGGCTTCACTCCTTCGATCTTGGCGCCGGAGGTGAACAGTTGCGGCCCCATCAGGCTGCCGTCGCGGATCTGCCCCCGCCATTGCAGCACCTGCGCGGGGAGATCGCCGGAGGCATCCCGGATGGTGGTGATGCCATGGGCGATGTACAGCGGCAGCAGCGCCTTGTTCTCTTCAATCAGCTCCGGACCGCCGCCGAAATGCACATGCATGTCCCACAGACCGGGAATCAGGTAGCGGCCTTTGGCATTGACCTGGCGCGGCGCCCGCCACTGCCGCGCGATTGTCTTGTCCTCGCCAACAGCGACAATGTCGGCGCCGCGCACCACCACGCTCTGGTTGGACTGCGTGCGGGCATGCTCCACATCGACCACCGTGGCCTGGCGGATGATCAGGTCGGCCTGCTCGACGGAGAAGGCCGGCGCAGCCAGCATCAACAGGGTCGGAAGCAAGGCGCACAGCGAGGGTTTCATTGGCGGGGCACGATCAGGGAAGTCAGCGCCACCATACGGCGCTGGCGATGACATGCACCAGTTAAATCTCAGCATGTTCGACATGCAGCAATCGAATGCAAGGCACTGCCCGGCCGCGTACGCGCCGGGCAGTGCCGGCAACCTTAAACCTCGCCCTGCATCGCCGGACGGGCCTGCAGCTGGCCCAACCACTGCTTGACCTGCGGATGCGCCTCGACGTCGGCCCCGAAGTAAACGCCGTAGCCCACCACCGACCCCACCACCAGATCGACCAGCGAGTACGCCTCGCCCAGCATCCATTCAGGCCCTGACAGCCGCGCCTCCAACAGATCCAGCAGCTCGTTGACCCCGGCCAGTGCCGCAGCGGCGTGCTCATGGCTGCGCAACGCCTCGTCGCGGGTGGCCAGCCACAGCCGGTTCAACAACGCGGCATAGGTCACGTAGGCCCAGGTGATCCATGACAGCGCCTCCAGGCGTTCGGGCGTACCGTCCTGCGGCCACAGCCCCAGCGCTACGCCATGCTGCGCGCCCAGCCACTGCAGGATGGCCAGGCCCTCGAACAACGGCGCGCCATCGACCACCAGGCACGGCACCTTGCCATTGGGGTTGATGGCCAGGTACTGCGCCGTGCGCTGTTCGCCGGTGCGGATGTCGATCCGGACGCGTTCGTGGGGCACGGCCAGTTCGGCCAGGGCGCAGGCGACCGGGGTGGCGCTGGACATGGGGTGCCAATAGAAGACGAGGGACATGCGGAACTCCGTGTGGTTGGACTGGATTGAAGGTGCTGCCGCGCGGGCCTTGCACCACACCCACAGGCTAGCCACCATTGAGGACACCTTCTGTCCGCGATCGTCGCGCACACTGCCGCCATGCTCACCGCCTCGACCCGCCTGCTCAGCCTGCTGTCCCTGCTGCAATCGCGGCCACACTGGCCCGGCACCGCCTTGGCAGAGCGAACCGGGGTGCATCCGCGCACCCTGCGCCGCGACATCGACCGCCTGCGCCAGCTGGGCTACCCGATCCAGGCCAGCAGCGGCGTGGCCGGCGGGTATGCGTTCCGTGCGGGGCGCGCCCTGCCCCCACTGCTGCTGCACGACGACGAAGCCCTCGCCACGGCCGTGGCCCTGCGCACCGCCGTGACCGGCACCGTCAGCGGCATCGAGCAGACCGCGATCACCGCGCTGGTCAAGCTGGAACAGGTCATGCCACCACGTCTGCGCCGGCGGCTGGATGCACTTAGGTCGGCGATCCTGCCGCTGGGTCCTTCCGGCCCGGTGGTGGATGCCGGACTGCTGGCCGTGCTCGCGGGCGCCTGCCGCGACCAGTTGCAGCTGCACCTGGCCTACGCCGACCGCAACGATCAGGCGAGCCAGCGCCGGGTGGAACCGCAAGGCGTGGTGCATACCGATCGGCGCTGGTATCTGGTGGCCTGGTGCACCACCCGGCAAGACTGGCGCACCTTCCGCATCGACCGCATCACCGCCGCACCGGTGGTCGGGGCGCACTTCAGCCCGCGTGCGGGCCCGGGCGATGGTGACCTGCGCACCTGGGTGGCCCAGTCGCTGTCGCTTGCCCAATCCAGCGAACCGGCGCGGATCATCCTGCACGCGCCGTTGGCCGCGATGCGCCGACAGATCCCCGACACGGCCGGACAACTGGAACACGTCGACGCGCAGCGCTGCCTGCTGCGCTGTAGCGCCAATCCGGTGGGCGCCATCGTGTACTGGCTGATGGCCCTGGACCTGGAATTCGAGGTACTGGGTCCGCCGGAACTGCAGGACAAGCTGCGCGATGCCGAGCAACGGGTGGCCCGCAGCCTGGCACGCAGCGGCGGCTGAGACGCGCCGCGTTTGCCGCCCCCACGGCGCCATGCTAGAACTCCAGCCCCTGCCAGATGCGGATGGCACCGTGACCTCCCCCGCCACATCCAATCGCAGCCTGTTCGACCTGGACCTGCTGCGCGCCATCGTCACCGTCGCCGACTGCGGCAGCTTCACCACGGCGGCCGCGCGCCTGCATTCCACCCAGTCGACGATCAGCCAGAAGATCCGCCGCCTGGAAGACATGGCCGGACATCCGCTGTTGGTGCGCGGCAACCGCGAAGTGCACCCCACCGATGCCGGGCAGACCCTGCTGGGCATCGCGCGGCAGATGCTGGCCCTCAATGAGCAGATGCTGCAGGCGCTGGCCGGGGCGACCGTGGCGATCATCGTGCGCCTTGGGGTGCCGGAGGATTTCGTCAATGCCCGCACCACCCGCCTGCTGGCCAGCTTCAATCGCCGCCACCCGCAGGTGAAACTGGAGGTCACCAGCGGATTGAGCCGGGACCTGGCCAATGGCTACGACCACGGCGAACTGGACCTGGTGCTCATCAAGCAACGCCGTAACAGCCGGCAGGCCGTCGCCTGCTGGCCCGAGCCGATGCGCTGGATCGACAGCGCCCGCAGCCCCTGCATCGGCCTGGACCCGATTCCACTGGTGACCTTCCCGCCGCTCGGGTTGTACCGCGACGATCTGATCGCCGCCGTCGAGGCCATGGGCCGACGCTGGCGCATCAGCTTCACCAGTTCCAGCCTCAGCGGCATCCAGGGCGCGGTTGCCGACGGCATGGGCATCAGCCTGCTGACCGCGCGCGCCACCACCAGCGACCATCGCGTGCTCACCCGGCGACAGGGCCTGCCGCCGGTGGAAAGCATGGAAATCGCCCTGCTGCATCGGCCCAACGCCGATCCGCTGGTGGGTGAACTGGCCGCACGCTTCGCACGGCTGCTCGATCGCGAAGGTCGCTGAGCACTGCACGCGGCACGGGGTTGAGTGACAGCGATCCGACTGGATAGTGACGGCGCTCGCGATCTGGCCATAGGAATCGTCGCAATTACGCAAGGAAGCGGCATTGCCGCACAGCCAAGCGAGGAGAATTCCGAAACACTGTCGCTAGCGTGCTTTCCTTTGTCCAACAGCAAACAGATCCCATGAGCGGACAGGCCACCCCCTGCACCCTGAAGATCGCCCTGCTCGACGACCACGATGTTGTCCGGCACGGCAGCTTCGTCCACCTTTCCTCCGACCCCCGGTTCGACGTCGTCGGCAGCCACGCGCGCAGCGACGAGCTGATCAAAACACTGCAACGCACGCCCGTGGACGTGGCGGTGGTCGACTACACGCTGGGTAGCGATGACCTGACCGGCAACGACCTGCTGACGTTGCTGCGGGACCGCTTTCCCGCCGTGCGTGTGCTGCTGTTCACCGCCCACGCCAGCCGCGTGCTGCTGTCGTCGGTGCTGCGCGTCGGCGCGGCCGGCATGGTGACCAAGACCGAGCGCCTGGATGCCCTGTCCGATGCCGTCGCCGAGGTGGCCAAGGGCCACTGCAGGGTGCCAGCCGAGTTCGGCGAGGCAGGCCCCGACGTCACCCTGTCACGCAGCGAACGCGATGTACTGCGGCTGTGCCTGTCCGGCCTGACCGTGAGCGAGATCGCCCTGCACCGCCATCGCAGCATCAAGACCATCAGCACCCAGAAGCACGCCGCGTTTCGCAAGCTGGGCCTGCGCAGCGATCGCGACCTGTTCACCCTGCGCCCGCAACTGGCACCGCTGTGAACGGGCACTGGCACGTCCTGCTGGTGATCGCCCTGTTGGCCGCACCGCTGCCCGCTGGTGCGGCCCCTGCACCCCGCACGGTGCGGGTAGCGCTCGACCCGGGGCAGTACCGCACGCTCTCACGCGAGGCCATGCCGGGCCGCCACGCCAGCCTGGCGCACGGCTACGCCGCACTGGTGACGGCGCACACCGGGCTGCACTTCGACGAGCACATGGAGCCCTCCAGCCGGGCAGCGGTGCAGGCGTTGTGCGATGAGCGCGCCGACCTGATGCTGATGGTCGGCCTGCCCGAGCAGCCGCCGTGCGCGCTGGCCGCCTCGCCTGCCTACTACCGCGGCGAGGCGCTGCTTGCCAGCCGGCACGCGCAGCGGGCGCAGGTGGTGCTGGGCGACGGCGCGCCCCATCGCATCGCCGTGGTCCGTGGCAGCCGCTATGGCAGCTGGCTTCGCCGGCACTACCCACAACTGCAGGTGATCGCGGTGACCGACCTGCCCGATGCGTTGTCGGCGGTGGAGAACGGCGTCACCGACGCCGCGGTGGGGCTGGACGTACTGATGCGGCCATTGGCGCGCCGGGAGTTCGACAGCCTGCTGCTGCAACGCGCCCCCGACGACCTGCCCGCAACGATCCACCTGGTGGCACGCGGCGCAGATGACGGCATGATCGCTGAGATCGATGCGGCGATGCAGGCCATCACCCCGCAGCAGCATGCCCAGATACTGCAGCAACTGGCCCGAAACACCTATCTCAGCATTCCGCCACTGGGCACCTTGGTCCGGCACTACCAGTGGCAGGTGCTGGGGGCTGGCGCGCTGCTGTCATTGCTGTTGGCCGCCACCTTCTGGTTGTTGCGGACCCAGCAGTCCGCCCAGCGCAACGAGCGCCGCCAGGCGCGCTTCATCGGCGTGATGAGCCACGAGGTACGCAATGCCGCCCAGGCGCTGGTGGCGTCGGTGGATCTGCTGAGCCAGTCCGGCCTGGATGCCGGCCAACGCCAGTTGGTCAACGCGGCGCGCGCCGCCGGTACCGGCCTGCGCCACCTGCTGGGCCACGCACTGGATTATTCGCGGATGGCCGACGGGCAGTTCCAACCGGCGCCGGACTGGCACGACGTGCAGCAACTTGCCAATGACTGCCTCGCCGCGGTGCGCCCGAGCGTCCACGCCAAGGGCCTGCACCTGGACCTGACACTAAGCCCGGACCCGCTGCCACCGCTCTGGATCGATGCCGCCGCCCTTCGCCAGATCCTGAACAATCTGCTCGGCAATGCACTGAAATTCACCGCGCAGGGCCGTATCGATGTCGCGGTGTCGGTGCAGCGGCGCGCCGGTGGCGCCGAGCTGCAGCTGACCATCCGCGACACCGGCATCGGCATTCCCACCGAACGCCAGGCCAGCGTGTTCAAACCCTTTGCGCAGTCCCATGCCGACCACGCGCCGGATGCGGGTGGCACCGGGCTGGGGCTGTCGATCTGCCACGATCTGGTGGCCGCCCTGCAGGGTCGGATCACACTGCACAGTGCGCCCGGTCAGGGCAGTCGTTTCGACGTCTGCCTGCCCACCGCGGTCCGGCCGCCGCTGCCGGCTGCACCTCCCGCCCCGCTTGCAGGCCGCACCCTGCTGCTGATCGAAGACCACCGACTGAACCGGACCTTCGTCGCGCGGCAGTTGCGCGCGCTCGGCGCCACGGTCCAGACGTGCGGCGATGCTGCCAGCGCCCTGCGCGCGCAGCGTGCCGCGCCCAGTGCCGTGGTGTTGATCGACTGCGACTTGAAGGACATGAGCGGCTATGAGCTGGCGACCCGGCTACGCGATGCCGAAGCCCTGCAGCCCGGTCCGCCGGCATGTCTGTTGGCGTTCTCCGGCTCCAGCTCGCCTGCGCATGTGCAGCGTTGCCGTAGCAGTGGCATGGACGCGGTGCTGTACAAACCGCTGGACCCGGCGCAATTGCTGGCAGTGCTGGATGTGGAGATCGCGCCGGGGTCGGGCGGCAGCCACGCCGTGGACAACGACGACCCGATGTGGGCGTCGTATGTGCAATCACTGCAGGAGGAGGTGTGTGCGTTGCAGCAGGCGCGCGACCAGCGACAGATCGCCGCGCTGCGCCGCCATGCCCATCGGCTGGCCGGGGTGCTGCGCATGCTGGGACGCGAGACGCTGGCCGATACCGCGGCAGACCTGCACGAACTACCGCTGGATGCGCCCAGCGACTGGGACGAAGCGGACCGGCTGCTGGCCCACCTGCGTGCGCACGCCCACGCCCTGCCGCGTGAGCATCTTACTTGAGCTGCAGGGGATACCGCTGCCACAGCACGTGCACCAGGAACCCGGTCAGTTCCGGATCCTTGCTGGTGATCGCCGCGCGGATCTTGTCCAGCAGCACCATGTCGCTGCAACTGCGCACATCGGCGTGATCGGCCTGGCCGGCGCGACGCGCACGGTAACGTGCCGCGCGCTGTGCATCGGTCATCGCATAGCCGAACGTGGGCGGACGGCCGCGCTTGCGCGGCAGCATCAGCTCCAGGGTGCCGGGGTCTTGTTCATCGCGCATGACGGACGAAGATGCAAACGGGGGCGCGCACCATATCGTGAGACATCACTTTAATCCAGCCTTTTGCGCGGTTTTCTGCGTTTTGCTTTCAGCGCGTCGCTTCGGCAAGGCGCGCGCCCAGCCATACCAGCAGCATCCCGCCCACCAGGGTGACGCCCAGATACAGCGGCACCAGTGCGCCGCGCCCGGCACGGGCGAACACCAGCGTTTCCATCATCAGGGCCGAGAACGTGGTGAGCCCGCCCAGCAGCCCCACGATCAGGAACGCGCGCCAGTACGCCGCCTGGCTGCCGCGACTCTGCAACCACATCATCAGGTAGCCCGCCGCGAACGCGCCGACCAGGTTGGCGGTCAACGTGCCCCACGGAAACCCGTGACCGAACTGGCGAAGCATCGCGTCACCGATCATGAAGCGCAGGGCCGCGCCCAGCGCACCGCCAGCCATCACCAGCCCCAGTTGCTGCCACCAGAGGGTAAGGCCGTCCATCATTGCCCGCCCTTGTCGGCGCGGGCCTGTTCGCGCGCGGCGCGCAGCCGGTCCAGCTTTTCCTTCAGCTTGATTTCCAGCCCGCGCGCGACCGGCTGGTAGTACACGCGCTCGCCCAGCGCATCCGGGAACCCGGTCTGGTCCAGCGCGATACCCCCTTCCACGTCGTGGTCGTACTGGTACTGCGCGCCATAGCCGAGGTTCTTCATCAGTTTGGTCGGCGCGTTGCGCAGGTGCAGGGGTACTTCTTCGGTGCCGCTGTCGCGGACGTCGGCCTTGGCCTGGTTGAAGGCGGCATAGCCGGCATTGGACTTGGCGGTGCTGGCCAGGTACAGCACCAGCTGGGCGAAGGCCAGCTCACCCTCCGGGCTGCCCAGCCGCTCGTAGATGTCCCAGGCTTCCAGCGCCATCGACTGCGCGCGCGGGTCGGCCAGGCCGATATCCTCGATCGCCATGCGGGTCAGGCGCCTGGCCAGGTAGGACGGGTCGCAGCCACCGTCGAGCATGCGCGTCAGCCAGTAAAGCGCGGCGTCGGGGTTGGAGCTGCGCACGGATTTGTGCAGCGCCGAAATCTGGTCGTAGAACTGCTCGCCGCCCTTGTCGAACCGCCGGGTGCGGTCGGCCAGCACCTGCTGCAGCATGTCCGGTGTGATCGTGCCGCCGTCGCCGCCGGCCAGTTCCGCGGCAATTTCAAGCAGGGTCAGTGCGCGGCGCACGTCGCCATCGGCAGCGGTGGCGATTTCCAGCAGCGACTCGGCGGCCACCTGCACCGGCTCGGCCGCCAGCCCGCGCTCGGCATCGTCCAGCGCGCGCTCCAGCGCCTCCACGATGTCGGCCGGGGACACCGCTTCCAGCACATGCACGCGGCAGCGCGACAGCAGCGCCGAGTTCAGTTCGAAGGACGGGTTTTCGGTGGTGGCGCCGACAAACACGATGGTGCCGCGCTCGATGTGCGGCAGGAAGGCATCCTGCTGGGCCTTGTTGAAGCGGTGCACCTCGTCCACAAACAGCACCGTGCGGCGCCCGTCGGCGAACCGCTGCGCCGCTTCGGCCAGCACCTGGCGCACCTCGGGCAGCCCGGACAGCACCGCCGAGATCGCACGGAATTCGGCATCGGCGTAGTGCGCCAGCAGCAGCGCCAGGGTGGTTTTGCCGCAGCCTGGCGGTCCCCACAGGATCATCGAGTGCACGTGCCCGGACTCGACCGCGCGGCGCAATGCACTGCCGGGCGCGAGCAGGCGCTTCTGCCCCACCATCTCGTCCAGCGTCTGCGGGCGCATCCGCTCGGCGAGCGGACGCATGTTGTCCCGATCCACCGTCAGCAGATCGGGCCCGTTGAATGTCGTTCGGTTTCTGGCCACGCGCCTATTCTACCGTGGCCGGCCATGCATCGACCCGCCCGCAGCGCCGGGATATGCCCGGCAGCCGTTCGCGCGCGGCCACCAAGCCGGGCAGAGCCCGGCTCTACGTCGCTGCCTTTCGCGCGCACCTACCAAGCCGGGCAGAGTCCGGCTCTACTGGCCGATGACGTCGGTGCCCTTGGGCGGCACGAAGGTGAAGGTGCCCGCGGCGAAGGACGGGTTGCGCTTCCAGCCGGTGAAGGTGATCACCGTGCGCTGACCCACGGCATCCACCACTTCCATGCGGGCCAGGCCCTGCGCATTGAAGCCAAGCGCGGCGTACTGGAAGGCGGTATCGGTCTCACGCTTGGGGCTCAGCGCCAGCCACTGCAGGCCGTCACGGGCGGCCGCTTCTTCACTGACGTCGTACTGCTTGTCCAGCAGCGCCGGGTTGATCAGCGCGGTCAGCGGGCTGTTCTGCTCTTCGGCACCCTGGGGGCGCACCGTGGCCTGTTCCAGGTCCTTTTCATACACCCAGACCTTCTTGCCGTCGGCCACGATCAGCTGTTCGTGCGGCTTGATGTACTCCCAACGGAACAGGCGCGGCGCCGACAGCGCGACCCGGCCACTGGTGTTTTCCTTGACCTTGCCCTTGCTGTCGAACACCTGCTGGCTGAACTGCCCGTCCAGGCCCTTCAGGCCCTGGGTGAAGCGGTTGAGCTCATCACGGGCGCCGGCCCAGGCAGACGCTGATCCCACGCTGGCCATGACCAGGGTGGCGGCAACCAGGTAGCGACGGAAAGTGGTGTGCATGCGCGGTATCCGAACAGATGGGAAGGATGGAGAGCAGTGTGCCCAGCCAAAGCTGAATGGGCTATCAGGGATAGTATGCGCCGCGCCGCCGCGCCCGCCTATCCACCGCGCCGTCAGGGGCCGGCCTGGACCGTCTTCAGGTCGCGATACACCACCTGCCCACGGAAGCCACGCCCCACCTGCTGGTAGAGCGCGCGGAACGCGATGTAGTCCTGCGGCTGGCATAGCGCCTGCGGACCGCGCACCGCCCGTTGGTGCAGGCGATGGCGGGCGATGACCACCTGGCCGTCGCGGGTCCAGTCCAGCTGGTATTCCCCGGCGGCGTTGCGGAACTGCTGGCTGCGCGGGATGGCCACGATCGGCACGCCGGCCGGGAACCGCAGCCGGTAGGTTTCCTCGCGCAGGCTGTCGGTGCAGTAGAACGGCGTGTCGTTGCCCGGCGCCGAGGTGGTGGCATAGATGTCACGGAACGACTCGCCACCGGGCGCATCGGGCAGCGGCATGCCGCCGACCACACTGAAATCCACGTAGTCGCTGGCGTGGAAATCGTAGCGGTAGTTGAACGGCCGGGTCAGGTCCTGCGGGTCGCCCAGCAACGTCAGCGCACCACTGCCGTCAAAGCCGGACGAAGCCATGATCGACTCCTCCACGCGGGCGCGGTTCTGCGCATTGAGCCGGGCGAAGGAGGCGCGCATGCCGATCTCACTGACTTCGCTGGGCTGCTGCACCGTCTGCCCGCCGAGGTTGCCGGCCGCATCGAAACGGAAGTCCACCTCCAGCCCGTTGCCGTTGCGCGCGGCATCGTTTTCCGGGGTGCGTGCCACGGTGCCCTGGCGGGTCAGCAGCACCGGCGCGCCCAGGTCGCCATCGGGCAACTGGCCAAAGCGCGCGTAGGCGCTGGTGGAGTCCAGGTACATGTCGAACTCGGGAATGTAGGTGATGGCGTGGTTGAAGCGCCCCAGCAGGGGAATGGCCGGCAGGGTCGGCCCGCCGCCGGCGCCGATCAGCACCGGCGTGCTCTGGATGCCGCGCGCGGCCAGCAGAGCCTCCAGGATCACGACGTGGTCCTTGCAGTCGCCGTAGTGGTTGTCGAGGATGCTCTGCGCCGGGTTCGGCTCCAGCCCGCCGTTGCCCAGGTACACCGCCACATAGCGGATGTTCTGCGAGACCCAGCGGTACAGCGCCGCCGCCTGTTCGCGGCGGTCGCCGATGCCGGCGGTGAGCTGGTCGGCCAGTGCCTGGATGCCCGGCGTGACCTTTGCCGCCTCGCCGCCCTTGAGCTGGCAGGCGCGGGCCACCTGGGCCCAGTCGCGGTACGTGCTGGCCATGATGTTCGGGCTGAACTCCCAGGCGGCCGCCGACCAGTTCTGCGTCTGCATCGGCACGCGACGCTGGTAACGCCACTGCCAGCGGGCCTGGCAATTGCGGATCGTCGGCACATCGCTGCCCTGCACGCCGCGCTGCTGCACGAACATCGGCATGGTGGCCGGCGCCGACAGCGTCACCTGCGCATCGTCGTACTGGGTGAACACGCTGAAGGTCTCCCACAGACCGAAGTAGCCGGGGAAATAGGGCGTGTTCTGGGTGCGCCGGGTCTGGTAGACCACCCGGGTGCCGGGCGCCAGGTTGGGGAAAACCACCACCCGCACCTTGCGGTCGGCATACATGGCGGCGACCGCACTGGAGTAGCTTTCCTGGGTGTAGATGCGATCGGCCGGCACGTCGCGGCGCTGGCCGTCGGCGGTCAACGTGTAGGCCGCCAGCACCTCCAGCGTTTCCATCTTCTCGCTGTAGCTCAGGCGCACCTGGCTGAACTGCTCGACCGCCGCCTTGGTCTTGAGCAGGATCTCGTACTCTTCGGTCTGCACGTTGCCCGCATCGGGCCGCACGGCATAGTCGGCGCGATAGAGTACGAAACTGTAGTTGTTGCTGGCCTGCGCGTCGGTGCCCTGCCCCGCAGGTGCCGCGGCGGCCGGGGATGCGGCCGGCACTGCCGGCGTCACGCCGGCATGCGCGGCGGCCGCCACCAGGGTCAGTCCACCCACCATCAACCATAGCATCGGCTTCATTGCGCCTCCTTGGGACGGGGTGCCGGTGACTGAGCCCGGCGAGGCCTTGGTTGGGTGTGTCGCCGGGTGCGCGCACCCGAACGGAGCCGGGTGATGACGCGGCCGGGACAGCCCGGGGATGGAGCAGCCGGGCAGAGCCCGGCGTTACTTGGGCGGCGGCGGCGCCAGCACGCTGCGGTCGCCGTTGTGTTCGGGCGGGCTGACCACGCCGGCCATCTCCATCGCTTCGATCAGGCGAGCGGCGCGGTTGTAGCCGATCTTGAGCCGGCGCTGCACGCCGGAGATCGACGCACGACGGGTCTCGGTGACGATGCGCAGCGCTTCGTCGTACAGCGGGTCGGACTCATCGCCGGCACTGCTGCTGGCTTCGGGCAGGCCACCAGCCCCCACCACCACGCCGTCGCCCATCATCTGCACTTCGTCCAGCACACCGCTGATGTAGTCGGCCGGGCCGCTGGCCTTGAGGTGCTCGACCACGCGATGCACTTCCTCGTCGGACACGAACGCGCCGTGCACGCGATCCGGCAGCGCGGTGCCGGGCGGCAGGTACAGCATGTCGCCGTGGCCCAGCAGCGTTTCGGCGCCGGACTGGTCCAGGATGGTGCGCGAATCGATCTTGGAACTGACCTGGAAGCCGATGCGGGTGGGAATGTTGGCCTTGATCAGGCCGGTGATCACGTCCACCGAGGGGCGCTGGGTGGCCAGGATCAGATGGATGCCGGCCGCACGCGCTTTCTGCGCCAAGCGCGCGATGAGCTCTTCGACCTTCTTGCCGACGATCATCATCATGTCGGCGAATTCGTCGATGAAGATCACGATGAACGGCAGCGTGTCCAGCGGGCGCGGGGCTTCGCCCAGCTCCGGGTTCGGCTTGAACAGCGGGTCCATCATCGGCTGCCCGGCGTCTTCGGCGTCCTTGACCTTCTTGTTGAAGCCGGCCAGGTTGCGCACGCCCACCGCGCTCATCAATTTGTAGCGCCGCTCCATTTCGGCCACGCACCAGCGCAGGCCGTTGGCGGCTTCCTTCATGTCGGTCACCACCGGCGCCAGCAGGTGCGGGATGCCCTGGTAGACGCTCAGTTCGAGCATCTTGGGGTCGATCATCAGCATCCGCAGGTCTTTCGGCGAAGCCTTGTAGAGCAGGCTCAGCACCATGGCATTGACCGCCACCGACTTGCCCGAACCGGTGGTGCCGGCCACCAGCAGGTGCGGCATGCGCGCCAGGTCGGCCACGGTCGGGCGCCCGGCGATGTCCTTGCCCAGCGCCAGGGTCAGCGGACTGGCCGACTTGTCGTACTCCTTGGAGCGCAGCAGTTCGGACAGGTAGATCATCTCGCGGGTGACGTTGGGGATTTCCAGACCCACCACCGACTTGCCCGGAATCACATCGACCACGCGCACCGACTTCACCGACAGACCGCGCGCGATGTCCTTGTCCAGTGAACTGATCTGGCTGACCTTGATGCCCGGCGCCGGCTCGATCTCGAAGCGTGTGATCACCGGGCCGGGGTACGCGCCCACCACCTGCGCCTCGATGCGGAAGTCCTTGAGCTTGAACTCGATCTGCCGCGACAGCGTTTCCAGGGTGTCTTCGTCATAGCCCTTGGGCTGCGGCTTGGGATCGTCCAGCAGCGCCAACGGCGGCAGGTCAGAGCCATCGCCATTGACCCCGCGGAACATCGGAATCTGGGTTTCGCGCTTGGCGCGGTCGCTCTTTTCCAGCACCGGCTCGGGGCGCGGCTCGATCTTGACCGGCTCGCGCTTGGCGCGCACTTCGGCATCGACCTTGCGCACTTCCTGGCGCTCCTCGCGCATGGCGCGGGTCTGCTGCCACTCGGTGGCCTGCTCTTTCTTCTTGTTGAACAGTGGCGGCAGCGCCAGCACCCAGCGCCCGATCTTCTCCATCACCACGAACCAGGAGATGCCGGTGGCCAGCGTGATCGAGGCCAGCAGCAGCACCAGCACGAACAGGTTCGCGCCGAGCGCGCCGAAACCGGCACTGAGTGAATTGCCCACCAGCCGCCCCAGAATGCCACCGGCATGGGCCACGTCGCCGGTGAACAGCCGCACGTGCAGGAAGCCGGTACCGGCGATCAGGAAGCCGACCAGGCCCACCAGGCGCAGTGCCGGGTCCAGGTCATGCTCGCCCTTGCTTTCGCGCTTGAGGCCGAACATCGCGATCCAGGCCAGCGCGCCGAGCACGATGGGCAGCACGAAGGCGATGTAACCGAACAGCTGCAGCAGCACATCGGCGATCCAGGCGCCCACGCGGCCGCCCATGTTGTGCACCGGGGCCACCACGCTGCCGGTATGCGACCAGCCGGGATCGGCAGCCGAATACGTGAACAGACTGGCCACCAGATACAGCAGCGCAGGGGCGATCGCGATCAGGCCGAGGTCGCGCCACAGCCGTTGGCGACGCGGGTTATCGGCAGGCGCAGGCGCGGCTGCCGCTTTGCGCGACGGTTTGCTGTCGGGAGACTTGGATCGTTCCGGGAGCCGCTTCGCCACCTTAGACCACACCTTGGGAATGCACTGTTAGTGCTTGATAATAAACGACTGGCAGGCACCCCGGTAGGTGTCGACCACGGGGCGACGCGCCCATCCGGCGCGTGCCGTGTCAAAACCCCGGCACGGGGACCATCACACGCCCTGCGGGTTGCGCCGTTCCACCGTTCACCTTGAATCGCCCTGCCCCTGCCGCCACTCTATGACCTGTCCCGGACGTCCCGCAATGCACCGCCGGCGCCCCACCCTGTCACCTTTACGCGAGTCTACATGAGCAATTCCACGCCCTCCCGCCACCAGAAGCTCGTCATCCTTGGCTCCGGCCCGGCCGGCTGGACCGCCGCCGTCTACGCCGCCCGCGCCAACCTCAAGCCGGTGGTCATCACCGGGCTGCAGCAGGGTGGCCAGCTGATGACCACCACCGAAGTGGACAACTGGCCGGGCGATGCACATGGCCTGATGGGTCCGGACCTGATGGCGCGCATGCAGGCCCACGCCGAGCGCTTCGAGACCGAGGTGATCTTCGACCACATCCACACCGCCGACCTGGCCCAGCGCCCGTTCAGGCTGATCGGCGACAGCGCCGAATACACGTGCGACGCGCTGATCATCGCCACCGGCGCCACCGCCAAGTACCTGGGCATCCCGACCGAAGAGGAGTTCAAGGGCCGCGGCGTGTCCGCCTGCGCCACCTGCGACGGCT
>Ga0308165_1000345_pt1 | contig 94823 bp, 85 predicted proteins | sample PhyWR2_FD_201032 | JGI IMG/M metagenome (GOLD analysis project Ga0308165, IMG submission 201032) | Phyllosphere microbial communities from UC Gill Tract Community Farm, Albany, California, United States - DLSLW.R2 | ecosystem: Host-associated > Plants > Phyllosphere > Unclassified | place: USA... | reverse complement strand
CGTATTTGGCATCGTAGTCAAAGATACCTCCGTAGATCTGCCGCACGTTGCGTCAGATCTTCGAGGGTATTGCCGATGAGGTTGATGCGTTCTGCTTCCATGATGCGTCCTGTGTGTTCTTGAGAATGAATCGTCGATTTTCTCATGCACAGCGCTCATTCCAGCGCAAAGCCCCGGGAGCGGGGCTTTTGGGGGTGATTTAAGCTGGAAAAATGCGGGGCGGGCGCCGCCCCGCAGGGCTCTTAGAAGCTTTCCCAGTCGCTTTCGTTGCTGACTGCCTTGGGCGCGGCGGGCTTGGGGGCGGCCGGCTTGGCCGGCGCAGCGGGCGTTGCGCTCACGCGCGGCGCGGGGCCGGGCCGCGCGGCGGCATGGGCCGGGCGTGGCGCTGGCGCGAGCTGGGGCGCTGCCTGGGCAAGGGCAAGCGACTTGCCTTGGCCCAGGTCGAACACGCTCACCACCTTGGACAGCGCCGTGGCCTGGCCTTGCAGCGCGCTGGTCGCGGCCGCGGCTTCCTCGACCAGGGCCGCGTTTTGCTGCGTCATCTGGTCCATCTGCGTGACGGCCTGGTTGATCTGCTCGATGCCCGCGGTCTGCTCGTGGCTTGCGGCCGTGATCTCGCCCATGATGTCGGTGACGCGGCGCACGCTGCTGACGATCTCGTCCATGGTCTTGCCGGCCTGGTCGACCTGACCATTGCCTTCCTCGACCTTGATGACCGAAGCGTCGATCAATTGCTTGATTTCCTTGGCGGCCGCGGCCGAGCGCTGGGCCAGCGTGCGCACTTCGGAAGCGACGACCGCAAAGCCGCGGCCCTGGTCGCCGGCACGCGCGGCCTCGACGGCGGCGTTCAGCGCCAGGATGTTGGTCTGGAAGGCAATGGAGTCAATGACGCCAATGATGTCGACGATCTTGCGCGACGAGGCATTGATGTCCGACATGGTCTGCACCACTTGCGACACCGCGGCGCCGCCGCGCACCGCCACCTGGGAGGCGACGCTGGCAAGTTCATTGGCCTGCTGGGCATTGGCGGCGTTTTGCTTGACGGTGGAAGTCAGCTCCTCCATCGACGCTGCGGTTTCCTCCAGCGAGCTGGCCTGTTGCTCGGTGCGTGCCGAGAGATCCTGGTTGCCCATGGCAATCTGGCTGCTGGCGGTGGCAATCGAGTCCGTGCCCTGGCGCACCTGGCCGACGATCTGCTGCAGACTGCCGTTCATGTCCTGCAGGGCCTGCAGCAGCTGGCCGGTTTCATCGGTGGAATGCACTTCGATGCGGCTGCCCAGGTTGCCGGCGGCAACTTCCTGCGCCAGCTTGACGGCGTGCTGCAAGGGGCGGGCCACGGCGCGCGCAATGCCCAGGGCCAGGGCCAGGCCCAGCAGCACGGAGCCGATCAGCAGCGCGCTGATCCACCATTGTGCAGCGGCAAAGATGTCGTCGCCCGCGGTATTGATGGCTTCGGTACGCGCGGCATTGATCTCCTCCAGGGCGTCAAGCTTGGTCTGTATAGCCAGCGTGACCTTGAGAGAGTCGCCGCGCAGCGCATGGGCGGCCTGCTCGCTTTGCAGGTCGCGCGACATCTGCACGATCTGCGCGGAATACTTGGCGTAGCTGCTCAGCTCGGTGCCGATCTCGCCGAGCAGCTGCTGCTCCTGGGGCGTCTTGGCAAAGGCGGCGTAGGCGCCATGCTGCTTGGTCACCGTGTCCCACAGGATGGGCATCAACTTCTCGTAGCCCGCCGCCTCGTCGGGCGTGGCGGCCAGCAGGTGCTGGGTCAGTTGCGCGCGGTGGCGCTGCAATTGGAACTTGATGTCCTGCAGGGTGCGCGCCGCGGGCAGTGCCTGGCGCGTCAGGTCGGTCGCGGTCTGGTTGACGCGGTCGAGCTGGAACAGCGCGAACAGGCCGACGCTGGCCGACAGCAGCAGCAAGACCGCAAAAGAGACAAGCAGCTTGTTGGCCAGCTTCAGGTTTTGAAAGAACGTCATGGGGGTGGAGGGTAGCGGTCAGGCCGCGGCGCAGTGCAGAAAAGAAAAAATGGCAGGGAAGGCACGGCCCATCGTTCTTGATCTGCCGCATCCTTGCCCGGATTATCGGAAGCTCAGCGCAAACCCTTAGTCCAATAAGAAGGGTTTTTCTCGAAAGTTACAAATTCGTGCGCGCACCCCGTCACTGCGCAAGGTGCGGACATGAAAAAACCCGGCGCGCGGGCCGGGTGGTCTGGTTTTTTGGTGGTACGGCTAGCCGCCGCGCGTCACCGGCACTGCGGCGTCCCTGCCGTAGCTGCCGTACTTGCCCAGCTCCCACTTGGCCAGCGCGTTGCGGTGGACTTCGTCGGGGCCGTCGGCAAAGCGCAGCGTGCGCGCGGTCGCGTAGGCGTAGGCCAGCGGGAAGTCGTCGCACATGCCGCCGCCGCCATGCACCTGCATGGCCCAGTCGATCACCTGGCAGGCCATGCTGGGAGCGACCACCTTGATCATCGCGATCTCGGTGCGGGCCACCTTGTTGCCTGCGGTGTCCATCAGCCAGGCAGCCTTGAGCGTGAGCAGGCGCGCCATGTCGATCTTGCAGCGTGCCTCGGCAATGCGTTCCTGCGTCACCGATTGCTGGGCCACGGTCTTGCCGAATGCCGTGCGCGAGGTGGCGCGCTTGCACATCAGCTCCAGCGCGCGCTCGGCCAGGCCGATCAGGCGCATGCAGTGGTGTATGCGCCCCGGGCCCAGGCGCCCCTGGGCAATCTCGAAGCCGCGGCCTTCGCCCAGCAGAATGTTGGAGACCGGCACGCGCACGTTCTCGAAGTACATCTCCACATGGCCGTGGGGCGCATCGTCATAGCCCAGTACGTTGAGCGGGCGCACGATGCGTATGCCGGGCGTGTCGGCCGGCACCAGCACCATGCTCTGCTGCGAATGCCTGGCGGCTTCGGGGTCGGTCTGGCCCATGGTGATGAACACCGCGCAGCGCGGGTCGGCCGCGCCCGAGATCCACCATTTGCGGCCGTTGATCACATATTCATCGCCCTGGCGCTCGATGCGCGTGGCGATGTTGGTCGCGTCGCTGGAGGCGACGTCGGGCTCGGTCATGGCGAAGGCCGAGCGGATCTTGCCTTCCAGCAGCGGCTTGAGCCAGCGCTGCTTGTTGGCTTCATCGCCATAGCGCGCAATGGTTTCCATGTTGCCGGTGTCGGGGGCCGAGCAGTTGAAGGCTTCGGAGGCCCATGGCACGCGGCCCATGATTTCGGCCAGCGGCGCGTATTCCTGGTTTGTGAGGCCCGCGCCGTCATAGCCCGATGCCGCGGCGCTGTCGACCGGCAAAAAGAGGTTCCACAGGCCCGCTTCCCGGGCCTGGAGCTTGAGCTTTTCCACGGTCTGCAGCGCCGTCCAGCGCTTGCCCGCCGCGGTATTGGTCGCGAGTTCGGCCGCGTAGGTGGCTTCGGCGGGGTAGATGTACTCCTCCATGAAACGCAGCAGCCGCGCCTGCAGGTCCTTGGTCTTGGCCGAGTATTCGAAGTCCATGCGTTCTCCTAGGTGATTTCCGTGTGCGTGTCAGGCGCCGCTCTTGAGAGCGAACGACCAGGCCAGTTCGGCCATGGGCCGGGCGGTGTCGCCCGAAGCCTTGGCCTGGGCGCTCGATGCCGTGCCGGCCTCGACGCGTTTGGCAATGCCTTGCAGGATGGCCGCGATGCGGAACATGTTGTAGGCCAGATAGAAGTTCCAGTCGGCGTGCAGCGCTTCGGGCGTGGTGATGCCGGTGCGCTTGCAATAGCGGCGGATGTAGCTGTCCTCATCGGGAATGCCCAGCGCCGCGATGTCCATGCCGCCTATGCCGCGGCCTAGCGCCGCCGGGATATGCCAGCTCATGCAGTGGTAGCTGAAGTCGGCCAGCGGGTGGCCCAGCGTCGACAGTTCCCAGTCAAGCACGGCAATCACGCGCGGCTCGGTGGGGTGGAACATCAGGTTGTCGAGGCGGAAGTCGCCATGCACGATGGATACATGCGCCTGGTCGCGCGCGCTGGCCGGCATGTTCGCGGGCAGCCAGGCCATCAATTGGTCCATTTCGGCAATCGGCTGGGTGACCGAAGCCAGGTACTGCTTGCTCCAGCGTCCGATCTGGCGATCGAAGTAGTTGCCGGGCTTGCCGTAGTCGGCCAGGCCGCGTTCGGTGAACTTCACCGAATGCAGCGCGGAAATCACGCGGTTCATCTCGTCGTAGATGTCGCCGCGTTCGGCGGGCGTCATGCCCGGCAGCGATTGGTCCCAGAGCACGCGGCCTTCCATGTACTCCATCACATAGAAAGCGCGCCCCATCACCGACTCGTCCTCGCACAGCGCAAACATGCGCGGCACCGGCACGTCCGTGCCCTGCAGGCCCTTCATCACCGCGAACTCGCGCTCGATCGCATGCGCCGAAGGCAGCAGCTTGGCCACCGGCCCGGGCTTGGCGCGCAGCACATAGCTTTGCCTGGGCGTGATCAGCTTGTAGGTCGGGTTGGACTGCCCGCCCTTGAACATCTCGACGCTCAGCGGGCCGGCATAGTCCGTGAGGTGGCGTGAAAGCCACTCCGACAGCGCGCCGGTATCGAATGCGTGCTGCTCCGAAAGGGGGCGGGTGCCCACGAAATGGTCGAAAGTGCTCATGGGTCAGCAGGTCCTTGTCGTCAGTGGTCGGATTCCGCGATGCGCAGCAGCGTGGGCCGGTCGCGCACCACCAGGCCGCCCGGCTCGATGCGGATGATGTCTTCACGCTCCATGGCCTTGAGCTCCTGGTTCACGCGCTGGCGCGAAGCGCCCAGCAGTTGCGCCAGCTCTTCCTGGGCCAGCTGCAGGCCGATGCGGATCTCCTGGCCGTCCGAGAGGCTGGGCACGCCATAGCTGCGCACCAGGTGCAGCAGCTGCTTTGCCAGCCGCGCGCGCAGCGGCAGGGTGTTGAGGTCTTCCACCAGGCCGTAGAGCTGGCGTATGCGCCGCGCGTGCAGTCGCAGCATGGCTTCGGAGAATTCGGCGTGGGTGGCGAGAATTTTCTTGAAGTCGGCCTTGGAGACGCACAGGATGGTGGTCTCGCCATGCGCATACGCATCGTGCGTGCGCCGGTCGCCGTCGAAGATCGCGACATCGCCGAACCAGATGCCCGGCTCCACATAGGTCAAGGTGATCAGCTTGCCCGAGATCGAGGTGGAGCTCACGCGCACCGCGCCCTTGGCGCAGGCAATCCACTCCTCGGGCGGCTCTCCGCGTGCGCAGATCAGCGTGCCGTCCTTGTAACGTTTGACATATGCGCATCGAAGAATGTCGTGCCTGAGTGAAGGAGAAAGAGACGTAAACCAGCGACCTGAATTGATCGCTTCACGTTCTTCGATAGTAAGAATCGGGTCGTCCATGGTCTGTCTTTTTCGTGACTGATGACAGGCTCATTGTCGCGTGCGGGACCGGGTTGGCGGACCAGGGGATTCGCTTGTTTGTCGCATGGGCGTCTGCAATGGCGGTCGAGGTTCGCGGCTCAAGGGAAAACCCTGGTATGCAGCGCGCTGGGCTGTGAGGCCGCAGAAAATGGAACAAAACCGCCGCCCTGTGTGGCTTTCAGACCTTGTATGCCAAAATTCACCACAGGGGGAGCTGCTTGTGAAAATTTGTTACATGTTCGGTGGGGTTGGGCTGTTCGCGCTGTCATTGACCGCGTCAGCACTGTCTCTGGGACAGAGTCAGGGCCAGGTGGTGCTGGGCGCGCCATTGGATCTGGTGTTCCAGTTGCAGCCGGACGCCGACATGGATGCGGCTTCTTCCTGCGTCAGCGCCGAAGTGCTGCTGGGCGAGCGCCGCCTGGACGCCAGCCGCGTGAGTGTCATGCCGGTGGCGCGGCGTGCCGGTCTGCCGGCCTCGGTGCGATTGCGCGCTTCGGTGGTCATCGATGAGCCCTTGGTCGTGGTCAGGCTGTCGGCCGGCTGCCAGGGCCAGACTTCGCGCAGCTATACCTTTTTTGCCGAACTTCCCGAAACCGTGGCCGCCAGCGCGATGCCGCTGGACATCGGGCAGATGAGCGCGCTGCCCGCGCCGCGCGCCAGCGGCACCGCGGCCGCACGCGCGCCCGCGCCAGCCGCGCCCCGGCGCGCGAGTTCGCCCAGCGCCAACAACGGCAGCGCCAAGGCAGCGGCCGCGCCCCGGCCGCGCAAGCCCGCACCCAAGCCTTCGCCGGCACCGGCGGCGCCCGCCGGGTCTTCTTCCGCTGCGGCCGGGCCTGGCGGCGAGTCCCGCCTGCGCATGGAGCCGCTGGATGCGTGGGTGGCTCCCGCCGCGGGAGCGGCTGCTGGCGCCGGTGCTGGCGGGGCCGCAGCTGCTGCGGCGGCGTCGCCCAAGCCATCGCCGGGCGCTGCGCCCACTGCCGCGCCCGCTGCGCCGGCCTCCACTGCGCCGGCGCCCGCGCCGGCGCTGCCCGACACCGCGGCGCAGGCCGCAGTGCCTGCGGTCAGTTCCGAGGCTGCGAATCAGCGGGTGGTGGCGCTGGAGGCCGAACTTCAATTGCTCAAGGCGCGCGAAGTCAGCCAGAACGCGAGCCTGGCGCGCATCAGCAGCCAGCTCGAAGCCTTGCAGGCGGCAAACCAGCAGGGCAGCCCCTGGACCTTGCCGCTGCTGGCGGCGCTGGCCATCGTGCTGGCGCTGCTGGGATGGCTGCTGCTGCGCCTGCGCAGCCTGCAGGCCGCGGCAAGCGGCTGGCGCGATTCCGGCGACGGTTACGCCAGGGTCATGCCGGGCGCCACCGATGCCGATACGGCTTTCGGCATGGGCCCTGTGCCGTTCACGGCGCCAGCCGCCGCGGTGGCAACGCTTGCGGGCGCGGCGCCGAGCACGCGCCAGGACGACCCGGGCACCGGGTTTGGCCTCTCGGCTTTTGGCGCCTCTATACCCGCCGATGCGGGCGTTGCGCCGCACAGGCCGCGCGATGTGATCAAGCCCGAGGAGCTGTTTGACGTGCGCCAGCAGGCCGAGTTCTTCACCTCGGTGGGCGAGTACGAACAGGCCATTGCCGTGATGCGCAAGCACATTGCCGAGCACGAGGACTCGTCGCCGCTGGCGTATCTTGAATTGCTGGGCCTGTTCTATCAGCTGAGCCGCAAGTCCGAGTTCGAGGCCTTGCGCCAGCAGTTCGAGCAGCATTTCGCCGCCCGCGTGCCCGACATGGCGCAGTTTGCGCAGCGTGGTCGCTCGCTGGCCCATTACCCCGAGCTGCTGGCCAGCATCGAGGCGCAGTGGCCCACCGAGGAAGTCGGCGAGCTGCTGGAAAACTATCTGTTCCGCCGCCAGGGCCAGGACAGCGGCGTGCTGTTTGACCTCGAGGCATTTGATGATCTGCTGCTGCTGCAGGCCGTGGCGCGCACCACGTCGGCACGCTCGCGTGGCCAGTTGGCCGGGCGCGTGCGCACCACGCCGACTGCGGCGCCGGTCGACACACCGCCGGCGGCCCCGGCCACAGCGCTGGCCGCCGCCGTGGCAGCCGCCGACGGCATGGCCAGCGGCGCGCCGGCGCTCGGTGAACTGCCCTGGGCCACGCTGGAGCGCGCCAATGCGTCCGTGCCAGCACCCGTTCCGGCGTCCGTGCCGGCGTCCGTGCCAGCCCCCGTGCCGTTCGCCCCTGCACCATTGCCGCTGGCGCCAACGCTGGAGACACCGCCGCCGTTGTCGCTGGACATCCCCTCGCGCTTCGATGTGCCCGACGGACCGTTTGCCCGCGCCGAGCCCTTGAGCGCGGAAGCCGCCAGCGCCCCTGCGGCGCCGTCGCTGCTGGACATCGACCTGAGCGATGTGGGACGCTGGCAGCCGCTGGACCTGCCGGAGGTGCAGCCCTTGCCCTTTGACCTGGACGAGTTCCCGAAGCGCCCCATTGTCGGCTCTGCGGCGGACCAGAACCTGGGCTTCAATGCCATGGAGGCCAAGCCGTCGCTGCCCAGTGACCTGGAACTCACGCCCTGGGAAGAGGAATCATCGCCCGACAGCATCTTCTCGGCCTGGAACGCGGCGCGCACCGACCGGGTGATCGCCAAGCCGGTGGACGACAAGAAGGACAAGCCCGAGTCCGGCGACGGGCTGGGCTGAAGCGACAGCGCCGGCCTGCTTGGGGCCGGCTCTTGGACAGGCCCTTGGACAGGCCCTTGGACAGGCTCGGGCCCAGGCTTGTCTGGCGCGGGGCGAACCCGTGCCTGGCTTCAGTTCCAGGCGGCCTGCAGCGCCTGCGCCTGGGCTTCGGGGTCCTGGGCATTGACCAGGGCGCGCACCACGGCAATCGAGCCCGCACCCGTGGCCAGCACCTGGGGAAACTGCTCGGCGGAGATGCCGCCAATCGCCACCAGCGGATACTGGCGCATCAGCCGCACATAGGCCGCCAGCCGCGCCACGCCCTGCGGCGCGGTGGCCATGCGCTTGAGCGTTGTCGGAAACACCGCGCCCAGCGCGATGTAGCTGGGGCGCACGGTCTGGGCGCGCAGCATCTCGGCGTAGCCATGGGTGCTGACTCCCAGGCGAACGCCGGCCGTGCGCATGGCCTCGAGCGCCGCCGCGGGCAGGGCGTCGAGATCTTCCTGGCCGACATGCACGCCATAGGCGCCAGCGTCCAGCGCGGCCTGCCAGTGGTCGTTGATGAACAGCAGCGCGCCTGTGCCCTGCACCGCGGCCACGGCGGCCTGCACTTCGCGCGCAACAGCGGCCGCATCTTCGGACTTGAAACGCAGCTGCACCGTGGGCACGCCGGCGCGCGCCATGCGGCCCACCCATTGCGCGTCGGGCAGCACGGCATACAGGCCCAGGGATTGCGGGCAGGGCGCAAAGGCGGGCGGCACAGCGGCGTCGGCGGCAATCAGTCCGAAGTCACGGCCGTCATCGGGCCAGTGCGCGGCGTCGAACTGCCCCGTGCGCGCGGTCTGCGCCTGCCAGGCAAGCGCCAGGCATTCGGCATCGACCGCGATGAAACCCAGCTGCGCGCAGGCCTGCAGCGCCGCCAGATAGACGGGCTCGGTGCGGGTCGCGGGCGGAACGGGTTGCGGCGCCAGCGCGCTGCGGTCGCTGCCTTCGGGCGCGAAGGCGGCGCCATGGTGGTCCAGGATGGAGCGGGCCAGGGTGGCTATGTCGGTGGTGGTCATTGCGTCTCTTTCAGGGGCCGTCGTGGTGCCAGAACGGTGTTCCCAGCACGGGCGTGCTGGGCTGGGCCGACTGCTGCTCGGCCATCGCGCCCGCGTGCCAGGCCGCGCGGCCTGCATGGGTGGCGTCGGCAAAGGCCCCGGCCATGGCCACGGGGTCCTGCGACAGCGCCACGGCGGTGTTGAGCAGCACGCCGTCAAAGCCCCATTCCATCACCTGGCAGGCATGCGAGGGCCGGCCCAGGCCGGCGTCGACAATCATCGGCACCGTGAGGCGCTCGCGCAGTGTCTGCAGCGCGTAGGGGTTGACCGGGCCGCGGCCCGTGCCTATGGGCGCGGCCCAGGGCATCACGGCCTGGCAGCCGACATCGACCAGGCGCTGGCACAGCACCAGGTCTTCGGTGCAGTAGGGCAGGACCTGGAAACCGTCCTTGATCAGAATGGAAGCGGCTTCAACCAGATTGAGCGTGTCGGGCTGCAGCGTGTAGTCGTCGCCTATGAGTTCCAGCTTGATCCAGGGCGTGTCAAACACTTCGCGCGCCATCTGCGCCGTGGTCACGGCTTCCTGGATGCTCAGGCAGCCCGCGGTATTGGGCAGCACGGGCACGTCCAGGCGGCGCAGCATTTCCCAGAAACCGGCCCCGGTCTCGGCGGCCTGGCTGCCCTGGCGGCGCAGCGAGGCGGTGAGCATGGCCGGGCGCGAGCGCTTGACGGCGGCTTCCAGCACGGCGGGCGAGGGGTAGCGCGAAGTGCCCAGCAGCAGGCGGCTGTGAAAGGTCTGGCCGTACAGGACCAGCGGGTCGGCGGCAATCGCAGTGTCGGAGGCGGTGGTGTTGTTCATCTTGGCAAACTCGGTAAATGCAGCGATCAGCCGCCGGTCACGGGCGAGACGATTTCCACGCGATCGCCTTCGCTCAGCGGCCTGTTCGCGTACTGCGCGCGCGGCACGAACTGGGTGTTGACGGCCACTGCATAGGGCGGGCGCAGCGCCTGCAGCGCCAGCGCGTCGGCCAGGCTTGCGCCTGCGGGCAGGGAAAGCGGCTGTTGGTTCAGAAGAATGTTCATGAGGACAGAGTTGGGCAAGGGGGCACTCACTGGTGCACGGGCACGTCGAAGCGGCGCGCCAGTGCGCTGTCGCCCGTGGTCAGCAGCTCCAGCACCACGTCAAGCAGCGCCGGAGAAATCATGAAGCCATGGCGGTACAGGCCGTTGACTTCAAGCACGCGCCCGGACAGCCGGCGCACCGCGGGCAGGTTGTCGGGCAGGGTGGGGCGGCACTGGCTCGCGATCTCGACAATGCGCGCTTCGGCAAAGCCCGAGTGCACGGTGTAGGCCGCGCTCAGCAGTTCCAGCGTCGAGCGCACGCTTGCGGGCGACATGTCGTCGGACTCGATTTCGGTCGCGCCAATCACGAACAGATGATCTTCCTTGGGCGCGATGTACAGCGGGTAGCGCGGATGCACCAGGCGCGTGGGCCGCTGCAGCGTGACCTCGGGCGCATGCACGCGCACCACTTCGCCGCGTACGCCGCGCAGCTGCGGCCAGGCGCTGCGCGCGCCCAGGCCGCGGCAGTCCAGCACCCAGTCGGGCTGGCCCGCGGTGCCGGGCGCGAAGTCGCCCAGTTCACGCGGGGTTTGCCAATGCATCTGCACGCCCAGGCGCTCGAGCGTCGCCAGCAGCGCGGCCAGCAACTGGCGGTTGTCGAGCTGGCCTTCGTCGGGCAGGTACACGCCTTGCGCGAAGCGATGGGTGGTTGCAGGTTCGATCGCGTGCAGGTCCTGGCCCGACAGCGTCTGCAGCGCGGGCAGCGAGTCGTTGATGCGGCGGTTTTTCTCGAACAGCGCGCACAGGCGCTGGGCGTCGCCCGCATCCTGGCGGTGCCACAGCACCAGCGTGCCGTTTTGCTGGAAGTACACATGGCCATCAAGTTCGGCAATGATCTGCGGCCAGCGCCCGAGCGCGTGCTGGCCCATGCGCACCACGCCCGGCTCGGTCACCGCCGACTCGGCCAGCGGCGCCAGCATGGCCGCGGCCACGCGTGCCGCCGCGCCATCGGCCTGCGGCCCATGGGCGTCGTAAAGCGCAATCTGGTGGCCCTGGCGCGCGAGGGTGCAGGCCAGCAGTCGGCCCATGAGGCCCGCGCCCAGAATGGCAATGCGCGAGGAAGGTTGAAGGCAAGGCATGGGAAATCCCGTCGATAAGTCCCGTCAGTACGGCAGGGACAAAAAAGGCGTGACCACGCTTTGCAGGAAACTCCCCACGCCAGTATGACCTGGATCGGGTAGCGGGGCGCCAGGGCCCCAGGGTGTTTCTCAGTCGCGCATCGCGGTCACTGGTTGCCTGAGGCAAGCAATGGGCAATGGGACACCCCTGTTTCGTCCGTTGAAACCGGATTACAGCACAAGCGCAGCCATCGCGCGGGCGCGCCAGAAGTTGCGTTGCTGGCCAGTAGGGCCAGAATGTCCCCACAACGCTGAAAACCCATTGCCGAATATGCCCCTGTACCACCAGACCATTGGGCTGCGCCGCCATGTCTTTGACGGCCTGGCGCAGCTGCTGGCGCGCGCCTCGCCCGAGCGCTCCGGCGACCAGCTTGCAGGCGTGGCCGCGCGCTCGGCCGAGGAGCGCGTCGCGGCCCAGATGGCGCTGGCCCGCGTGCCGCTGGCGCAGTTCCTGCAGGAAGCCATCGTTGCCTATGAAGCCGATGAAGTCACGCGGCTGATCATGGATGGGCACGACGCGGCGGCTTTCGCACCCGTGGCCGGTCTGGACGTGGGGACATTTCGCGACTGGCTGCTGTCGGACGAGGTGGACAGCGCCAGCCTGGCAGCCCTGGCGCCCGGCCTGACGCCGGAAATGGTGGCCGCGGTCTCGAAGCTGATGCGCAACCAGGATCTGATTCAGGTCGCGCGCAAATGCCGGGTCACGACCCGCTTTCGCGGCACCATAGGCCTGCCCGGGCGGCTGTCGACGCGCCTGCAGCCCAATCACCCCACCGACGCGGCCGCGGGCATTGCGGCCAGCGTGCTTGACGGCCTGATGTATGGCTCGGGGGACGCGACCATAGGCATCAACCCCGCCACCGACAACGTGCCCCAGGTCATTCGCCTGCTCGAGATGCTGGACGCGGTGATACAGCAGTACGGCATTCCCACGCAGTCCTGCGTGCTCACCCACGTGACCAATACCTTGCAGGCCATGGAGCGCGGCGCGCCCGTCGATCTGGTGTTCCAGTCGATTGCCGGCACCCAGGCCGCGAACCGCAGCTTCGGCATCGATCTGGCGCTGCTTGCCGAAGCCCAGACGGCCGCGCTGTCGCTGCAGCGCGGCAGCGTGTTTGCGGACGGACAGCGCGGGCGCAACGTGATGTATTTCGAGACCGGCCAGGGCAGCGCGCTGTCGGCCAATGCGCATCACGGCTGTGACCAGCAGACCATAGAGGCGCGCGCCTACGCGGTGGCCCGGCATTTCAATCCCCTGCTGGTCAACACCGTGGTCGGCTTCATCGGCCCCGAGTATCTGTTTGACGGCAAGCAGATCATCCGCGCCGGCCTCGAAGACCATTTCTGCGGCAAGCTGCTGGGACTGCCCATGGGCTGCGACATCTGCTACACCAACCATGCGCAGGCCGACCAGAACGACATGGACGTGCTGCTGACCCTGCTGGGCGTCGCGGGCTGCACCTTCGTGATGGGCATTCCAGGCTCGGATGACGTGATGCTCAACTACCAGACCACGTCCTTTCATGACGCGCTCTATGCGCGCCGTGTGCTGGGCTTGCGGCCTGCGCCCGAGTTCGAGGCCTGGCTGGAGCGCTCGGGCATCTTTGTTCCCGGCGCACAGGCGCGGCTCGCGGATGCGCGCCAAGGCCCGTTTGCGCATCTGCTGCCATGAAGGAGGAGCGCCGCATGGATTCGGTGGTCACCACCAACCCCTGGGAACACCTGCGTCGTTATACGCCGGCGCGCATCGCGCTGGGCCGCAGCGGCATCAGCATGCCCACCGCGCGGCAGCTGGCCTTTGAGTTGGCCCACGCCCAGGCACGCGACGCCGTGCAGCGGCCGCTTGATCTGCGCCTGACAGCCGAGGCCATTGAAGCGCTGGGCGTGCCGACCTTGACGGCGCGCAGCGCCGCGCCCGATCGTGCCAGCTATCTGCGGCGCCCCGACTGGGGTCGGCAGCTGGATGAGACCTCGGCGCAGGCTTTGCAGGCCGCGCCTGGCGCCGGGTCGCCCGACCTGGCCATGGTCGTGGCCGACGGCCTTTCGGCGCTGGCGGTGGAGCGGCATGCGGCGCCGTTTCTCGCGGCCTTGCTGGCCGAACTGCACGCCGATGCGCCCGCATGGCACATGACGCCCGCGGTGCTGGTGGAACAAGGCCGCGTGGCCATAGGCGATGACATAGGCGAGCGGCTGGGCGCAAGCATGGTGATGGTGCTGATAGGCGAGCGCCCCGGGCTGAGCTCGCCCGACAGCCTGGGCATCTACCTGACCTGGTCGCCGCGGCGCGGGCGCAACGACGCCGAGCGCAACTGCATCTCGAATGTGCGCCCCGAAGGCCAGGACTATCCCGAGGCTGCAAGGCGCGCGGCCTGGCTGCTGCGCGCGGCGCGCGCCGGCGAGCGCACCGGCGTGATGCTCAAGGACGAGAGCGCGCCGCAGCCGCGGCTCGAACACCATGATGCGCAGGACTTCGCCTTGACGCAGCGCCGCTAGCCCGGGCGCGCGGCGAAGCTGCGGAAAGCTCGCCAGATGCGCCATAATTTTCCCATGACAATCCCTCACCCGGCGCAATCCGCCCAGGCGCCTTCGGGCCTGCCAGCTCCCGCCCCCGAACGCGCCGCGCGCTATCTGCGCGTGCTCTCCATTGCCGGCTCCGACAGCGGTGGCGGCGCGGGCATTCAAGCCGATCTCAAGACTTTCAGCGCGCTGGGCTGCTACGGCATGACGGCGATTGCCGCGATCACCGCGCAGAACACCTGCGGCGTGCGTGCCATTCACGCCGTGCCGGCCGACATTCTTCAGGCGCAGATCGATGCCGTGGTCCAGGACATAGGCGTTGACGCGGTCAAGATCGGCATGCTTGCCACGCCCGAGACCGTGCGCGTGGTGGCCGACGCCATACGCCGCTACCAGCTGCCCCATGTGGTGCTCGATCCCGTGATGGTGGCCACGAGCGGCGACCGGCTGGTGGCCGCAGAAACCGCCGATGCATTGGTGCAGGAACTGTTTCCGCTGGTCGAGCTCATCACGCCCAACCTCGACGAAGCCGGCTGGCTGCTGGGGCGGACCATCGATGGCGTCGAAGCGCTCGAGGCCGCGGCCCGCCAGTTGCTGGTGCTGGGCGCTCCCGCGGTGCTGCTCAAGGGCGGTCACCTTCCAGGGGACTGGGTGGTCGACCTGCTGGTCGACGCCCAGGGCGTGAGCCACCGGCTGGAATCGGCCCGCATCGTGACCCACAACGGCCATGGCACGGGCTGCACGCTGTCGTCGGCGATTGCGGCCGAACTGGCGTCAGGTGCCGCGCTGGCGCCAGCCGTGGCGCGCGCCCGCCACTATGTTCTGGGCGCCATTGCCGCCGGCGCCAATGTGCATACCGGCAGCGGCCATGGTCCGCTGAACCACGGCTATGCGCCGCGCGCGCAGGTCATCGTGGCGGGCTGAAGCCGTATCAGCGCTGCGCCACGCCGCCTCGCGGGCGACGCCGGCAGTGGGGCTTACCAGCCCCAGCCCAGGCGCTTGGACATCCAGCCTTGCTGGCCGTTCTCGCGCCGCACCTGGGCCCAGCCGCCCGAATGCTTGAGGGTGCGCACCACTTCATGCTGCTCCAGCCTGGCAACGCGCTTGAACTTCTTGCCCGGGCCCGAGCGCAGGTTGGCGCTGCGGGCGGTAACCACCAGGTGCGGTGTCTTGGCCGTCAGCGGGGCATGCACCCACCCCAGGCTGGACTCGAAATCACGCACCTTGAGCCACTTGCCCTGGCGCTGCGTGACCTGCAGCGGGTAACCCCGGCCCAGCTCCCACAGCGTGTCGGAACGGGTGCTTGGTTTTTCTCGCACATTCACCAAACTGCCCTTGATGCTGACGAATTCGGCGGCACTGGCCATGTGGGGTGCGAGCGCACCCAGTGCCAGGCTGGCAGCGGCGATGAAATGCGAGAAACGGCGGTTCAAAGACAGCACGGAAGCAGCTCCTTCGGATAGGTCAGGGAGGTCAAAAGCCTGTCTGAGTCCGGCCTGCCTGGCGAAGTTCCAGAAAACTTCAAAAAAGAGAGCGTGAAATCATTGTCAGTACTGAATAGTTCACTTTAAAACGCGAGGTAAACACCTTATATATTGAATAGTTTGCTATCAAAATTGAGGTAAAAAATGCAGGCGGTGTCCTTCATATTGCCCGCATGGTCGCCGCCTTTGCCTGTTGCAGGCATGGCGCGGGGCTGCGCAAGGCGCGAATCGGCCTGCCCGGCGTCTGCTTACCGTCAGGCATGGGTATTGCGTTCGCGCCCTGCGGCCATGGCCACTGGGATTTTTCAGCCTGCCTCGCGCTCGGGGCGTGGATCCTGAATGGGCGGCTCGGTGTTCGGGCTCTGCGGTGGATCGCCAATCGGCGTCTCGCCCGGTGGCACGGAAGGCGCTGGCGGCGGGGTGGGTGGATCGGCTGGTTGAGGACGATGCATGATATTTCCTTGCAGGTTTGAGGGAATGGAGTTTTACATGGTAAACAATGCCCGGCATTTCGATAAAAACAAGCAGTAATTGAAACCGTATGAAACTTAGGCGCTTGTTACTCGACACCCATGCAGCATTTCTGTTAAAAATAGCATATTGACGACCATTCGTAACCAACGCGGGCGAACTCGGCTTACATTCAAGGAGGTCAGCTTGTTTTACGAGTTTGAGCGTCGTGCTGTCGCTTTTCTCAAGCGCATTGAAAGCATGGCGCCTTGCAGCTCCCGGCAGCAGGCCTATGACAGCCTGCTTGCGCATTGGCACGCGGTGGAATCGAGCTACCACGATGACCCGGCTTATCTGGACGGCTTGCTGCACACCCAGATGTCGGCGGAAAACAATTGGCATTGTCTCGACGGCAATCCCTGTTATTGGCAAAGTCCCCGGGCGCCGCAATTGCGCATTTATATCCATGACGACGGAGCCATAGTCATTCAACGCCTGGGCGGTACGCGTGAAGACCGCATTCTCTTTGCACTCAATTCGGCCCAACCGGTTTTTTATCCGCCCAGGGCAGAATCGCAGGGAACGGGTTTTGCCAGCGCCGTTCAATTTGCAGCCTCTGGCGCTCCCGAATCCTCGCTTTCCAAAATGTAGACCGTGCCTGCCGTCCTAATGGACTACGCGGCACCGGCCTGTGCACCGGCGTGTTTGCACTGCCTGAACGATTAACTTGGAGCCTTATGTCATCTGCCCCAGGAGAGCTGTCATGGAAAAAAGCGTCAAGGACTGTGTTCACGAAATAATTGCCTACGACGATGCGCGCGAAAGCGCGCCGTACGAACATTGCGTTACCGCGGTTGCAGGCTTGGGCCTGATGCTGTGCGCGTTGCGCGCCCATGGCCGAGGTCGCGCCGTGCTGCATGCAACGCTGGCGGGCATACTGCTGGCACGGGCTGCGGCAGGCACCGATGGCTTGCGCAAGTGGGCCGATATTCCGCGGCCATAGATAAGTACAGGCGTTGCCTGCCGCGGCTTGCGAGATCACTTGCCGGCCCTGGGGAGCGCCTGTGACCAGCCGTGAGACGTGGAACCCGCGGGGGTGTTGCCTTGCCGTATCTCCCTTGCCATACTGTGCTGTGTGCGGCACCGCGTAGAGCCCGCTGGCGCTTGAAGCGGTTTCACCCCATGAACAGCGCTCTGTGCTTGCCCGTTTGTCCTGAGCTTGTCAAAGGCTATACCAGCCAGACGCGATACGAGCGGCGCGCAGTCAATGGCCTTCGACAGGCTCAGGGCGAACGGTGGGAGGCGGTGTGGGTCAGCGAGCAACCGCTCTGGCCGGCCTGCGCCGGGCCGGCTGGCGCCTGGTCTCAACCGCAAATCTTCAATGGGCTGGTTTCTGGCACGCGCTTAGCTCTGCGGCCGATAGCGCTCGGCTGCCTGCGCCTGCCGGAAGTCCGACATCAGGCCCTGGCGCGCTGCCTGCAGCGCATCCCAGCGCGCCGCGGCATGCAGCGGCGGGATGGTGACCCGTTCGCCGCGGTCGAAGCCGACCAGTGCCGCATCGACCAGTTCATCGACTTCCATCACTTCGGGCAGGGTATTGATGTCCATGCCTGAACGCTGCCAGATTTCCGTGCGCGTGGCCGCCGGCAGCACCGCCTGCACGTAGACGCCCTTGGCACCGAGCTCCAGGTTGAGACCCTGCGAAAGAAACAGCACAAAGGCCTTGGTCGCGCCGTAGACCGACATGCCGAATTCGGGGGCAAAACCCACCACCGAGCCGATGTTGACGATGGCGCCCGTGCCCGATTGCGCAAAGCGCGCTCCCGCCGCCGCCGCCAGCCGTGCCGGCGCCGTCGCGTTCATTGTGATCAGTCGTTCAATGCCTTCGCCGGTCTGCTGCACGAAGCTGCCGCTCTGGCCCATGCCGGCGTTGTTGATCAGGATGCCTATGCGTGCGTCCTCACTCAGGCGCGCTTCGACCCCGGACAGCTCGGCGGCCCGTGTCAGGTCGGCCGCAAGCACCTCCACGGTCACGCCGAATTCCTGCTGCAGGCGACTTGCCAGCGCCTGCAGCCTGGCCTGGTCGCGAGCGACCAGCACCAGGTCATGGCCGCGGCGCGCAAAGCGCTGGGCATAGGTCGCGCCTATGCCACTGGAGGCGCCGGTGATCAGCACGGTGGGAAAGGGGGTCATGTTTGCCTTACTGAAAAATGGGTTGAAAGAGTTGCAGTGAGGTCATGGTACATTTGCAGATACAACAGTTGTATATGCAATCATATGTGAAAATGGAGCCGCCAGTGAACCACGTGCCAAATTCCGCCTCCCGCCCCCTGGGCGATCCTGCGCCCGCCAGGGCGTCCCATGCGCTGTGGCTGGTGCTGCTGGCCGCAGCCGGCACGTTTGCGCTGACGATGGGCGTGCGCCAGACCATGGGCCTGTACCTGTCGTCGGTGAACACATCCACCGGCCTGGGCATTGCCAACATCAGCCTGGCTTTTGCCTTTGGCCAGCTTTGGTGGGGCCTGACCCAGCCGTTTGCCGGCGCCGTGGCCGACCGCATAGGCACGGCGCGCGTGCTGCTGCTGGGCGTGGTGCTGATCGCCATCGGCACCGTGATCACGCCGCTCATGACTTCGACCTGGGGACTGATTCTGGCGATTGGCGTGCTGGCCGCGGGTGGCGCGGGAATGGCCGGGCCCTCGGTGCTGATGGCGGCCAGCACGCGCATGGTGCCCGCCGCCCAGCGCGGGCTGGCCACGGGCATCGTCAACGCCGGCGGCTCGTTCGGTCAATTCGCGCTGGCACCCGTGGCCATGGGCCTGACGGCTTCGCTGGGCTGGATGGCCTCGATGCAATGGCTGGGCGTGCTGGTGCTGCTGGCGCTGCCGGCGGCCTGGGTGCTCAAGGGCAATTCGCGGGCCATGGCCGCCGCTGCCGCCAGCGCATCGGGCGTGGCGGTGCTCACGGCGCGCCAGGCGCTGGCGCGCGCCTTTGCCACGCCCAGCTACGGTCTGCTCGCGGCGGGCTTCATGGTCTGCGGTTTTCATATTGCCTTTCTCGCCACCCATCTGCCGGGCGTGATCGAGAGCTGCGGACTGCCGCCGGCGATTGCCGGCTGGTCACTGGCCTTGATCGGCCTGTTCAATATCGTTGGCAGCCTGGGCATGGGCTGGGCCGTGGGACGCTGGCGCATGAAATCCCTGCTGTCGCTGCTCTATGCGACGCGCGGCCTGGCGGTGCTGGCCTTTGTGCTGGCGCCCAAGACCCCGGCCGTGGTGCTGGTCTTTGCAGCAGTGATGGGCGTGACGTTCCTGTCCACCGTGCCGCCCACGGCGGGACTGGTGGCCAAGATGTTCGGGCCGGCCAACATGGCCATGCTGTTCGGCGTGCTGATGCTGGCCCACCAGATCGGCGGCTTCTTTGGCGCATTTCTGGGCGGGCATGTCTTCCAGGTCACTGGCAGCTATGACTGGGTCTGGTACGTGGATATCGCGCTGGCCGCTGGCGCGGCACTGGTGCATCTGCCGATCCGCGAGGCCAGGCCGGCACCCCTGGCTGCGGCATGAACGCTGCACAGAAACAAAAAAAGCGGCCCGGGCCGCTTTTTTTATTGCCACGCAGGCCCTGATCGCATTTACTCGACCTTGGCCTTGGCGCGCAGGCTTTCCTGGAACTGGATCAGCTTTTGCTGTTCCAGTTGCTGGGCGACCTGGGGCTTGACGTCTTCGAGCTTGGGCAGCTCTGCCTGGCGCGTGTCGTCCAGGCGGATCACGTGGTAGCCAAACTGGCTCTTGACCGGAGTCTGGGTGGTGCTGCCTTTTTGCAGCTTGATCATGGCTTGCGTGAATTCAGGCACGTAGCTGTTGGCATTGGCCCAGTCCAGATCGCCACCGCGTGCGCCCGATCCCGGATCCTTGGATTGCTTCTTGGCGATCTCTGCGAAATTGCCACCCTTCTTCAGCGAGGCAATGATGGCCTTGGCTTCGTTTTCCGTGGGCACCAGGATGTGGCTGGCACGGTATTCCTGGCCTTGGTTGGCGGCAACGAACTTGTCGTATTCGGCCTTGATCTCGGCGTCGGTCACGGGGTTCTTGCGCTTGAAGTCCTCAAACAGCTCGCGGATCAGCACGGTCTGGCGGGCCAGCTCCATTTGCGACTTGTATTCGGGCGAAGCTTCCAGGCCCAGACGGCTGGCTTCTTGCATGAACACTTCGCGGGCAATCACTTCTTCCTTGATCTGGCCTTCGATCTCGGGGGAGATGGGACGGCCCGAGCGCTCGATCTGCTGCTTGAGAATTTCCACGCGTTCCTTGGGAACGGGTTTGCCATTGACAACGGCGAGATTTTGCGCCGAAGCGCCCAGGGCAGCACCACCCAAAACGGCAGCCGTCACCAGGCTGGACAAGAACTGTTTATTCATGCGAAATTCCGAAAGAAAAAAGAGGTACGTTAGTGTTCAACGTTGCCATGCCCGCTGGGGACATGCATGTAGTCAAAGCACTTCAATGGCGATGGCATGAACACCCTGGTCAATGAAGTCTTGCAGCGCATCATACACAAGGCGATGGCGTGCCACGCGCGATTTCGCGGCAAACCCGGGGGCCGCAATGCGCACCCGGAAATGGGTGCCGAAGCCGGTGTCGTTGGCTCCCACATGGCCTGCATGCTGGCTGCTTTCATCGATCACTTCGAGCCGGGTGGGCGCCAGCCGTGCGCGCAGCGTGGCGGCCATGGCGTCGGCGCTGATCGGGGGCAGGGCGCTCATGGCAGCTCCTTGGGAGCGGCCGCTTCCGCGCCGTCTTCCTTGAGATAGCGGCTCAGGTACAGCGCCTGCGCGACGACAAACACCAGCATCAGACCCATGCCGCCAAACAGCTTGAAGTTGACCCAGGTGTCGGTGTCGAAGTGAAAGGCAATCCACAGGTTCAGCCCGCCCATCAGGGCAAAGAATGCCGCCCAGGCCCAGTTGAGCTTGAGCCATACGGCTTCGGGCAGTTGCAGCTGGGCGCCCATGACCGAGCGCAGCAGGTTCTTGCGAAAGATCAGCTGGCCGACCAGCAGCGCGCCACCCATGAGCCAGTAGAGCACCGTGGGTTTCCACTTGATGAAGGTTTCGCTTTCGGCCAGCAGCGTGGCGCCGCCAAACAGCACGATCACTCCCAGACTGACCCATTGCATGGGCTCGACGCGGCCGTTGCGCACGCGCAGGTAGGCAATCTGCAGCACGGTGGCTGCAATTGCCACGGCCGTGGCCGTGTAGATTCCCCAGACCTTGAAGGCGACAAAGAACAGGATGATGGGAAAGAAGTCGATCAGTAATTTCATGGGGCTTGCAAGCCAGAGGGGAAAAGGGCTGGCCGCGGCGTTGCCGGCGGCCCGGGTTCAGGACGTGCTGGGCGAGAAGTCCAGCGACGCCGAGTTCATGCAGTAGCGCAGTCCCGTGGGCTGCGGGCCGTCTTCAAAGACATGGCCCAGGTGCGCGCCGCACTGCGCGCAGACGGTTTCAGTGCGGCTCATGCCATGGCTGTGATCGACGATCTCGCGAATGGTTCCGGGAATGGCCTGGGAAAAGCTCGGCCAGCCGCAGCCGGCGTCAAACTTGGTGTTGGCGGCAAACAGCTTGGCGCCGCAGCAGATGCAGTGGTAGCTGCCGTCGGCCCAGTGCTGCTCGTATTTACCGCTGTAGGGCCGCTCGGTGGCCGCGTGGCGGGTGATCTGGTAGGCGCCGGGCTCGGCAGCTTTTTCCTGCAGCACGGCGTGCCACTCGGCGTCGGTTTTCTGGATGGGAAAGCTCATGATGAACAGCTGATGGCGATGGATGAAGCCCATTCTGGCGCAAATCCGGACCATTGCGCGTGTTCCAGATGGATGTCGTAGGGGCGTTCAAGTACCTGCAGCAGTTGCTGCAGCACGCTGAAGTCGCCTTCGCCGGCCGCGCGTATCGCCAATTCGCCCAGGTGATTGCGCAGCACGTAGCGCGGATTGCTGGTGCGCATGTCGGCCAGCGCGCTGCCGGCATCGGTCTGCACCAGGCGTTCGGAGTAGCTCAGCAACCAGCCGTCCCAGCCTTCACGATCGAGGAACAGGTCGCGCACCGGGGTGAAATCGCCCGATTCCACGGCATCGGTCAGGCGCAACCAGAACACCGTGTAGTCAACCCGGCTGGCGGCCAGCAGGCCCAGCAGTTCTTCGATCAGCGCGCCGTCGCTTTCGCTGTGGCGCGTGTCGTCCTGGCGATGCAGCAGCCCCAGCTTGGCGCGCATGCGCGCAAGAAACGCGCTGGCATAGACCGTTTTGTAGGGCGCGAGCGCCGCAAGCGCGGTTTCCTGGACTTCTATCAGCGGCATCAACGCCTGGGCCAGGCAAAACAGGTTCCAGTAGGCAACCTGGGGCTGGCGGTTGAATGCGTAGCGGCCCTGGGTGTCGCTGTGGTTGCAGATGTGGCCGGGATCGAAGGTGTCGAGAAACTGGAACGGACCGTAGTCTATGGTCAGCCCGAGAATGCTCATGTTGTCGGTGTTCATCACGCCATGGCAAAAGCCCACGGCCTGCCAGTGCGCCAGCAGCTCGGCCGTGCGCTCGCTCACGGCCTGCAGCAAGGCGGCGTAGGGATTGGCACCGTCGCGGCAGGCGGGGTAGTAATGATCGATCACATGGTCGGCCAACGCGCGCAGTTCGGCGATCTGATCGCGCGCGGCGAAATGCTCGAAATGGCCAAAGCGGATGAAGCTGGGCGCAAAGCGCGTCACGACGGCCGCGGTCTCCATGGTCTCGCGCTGCACGGGCAGGGGCGAGCCGGTCACGCACAGCGCGCGCGTGGTCGGTATGCCCAGCGCATGCATGGCTTCGCTGCAGAGGAATTCGCGGATGCTCGAGCGCAGCACGGCGCGGCCGTCGCCGCCGCGCGAGTAGGGCGTGCGGCCCGCGCCCTTGAGCTGGATTTCCAGCTGCCGGGCGGTTTCGCCCAGCAAGATGGCGCGGCCGTCGCCCAGCTGCCCGGCCCACAGGCCAAACTGGTGGCCGCTGTAGACCGTTGCCAGAGGCTGGCTGCCGGGCAGCAGCTGGTTGCCACTGAATGCCTGCAGCGCTTCGTCGCTGGCCAGCCAGCCCGGCGGCAGGCCCAGCGCCCGGGCCGCGCTCTGGCTCACGCCGACCCAGTAGGGCTGCGGCACGGGCGTCGGCTGCAGATAGGTGAAGAAGGCCGGGCCCAGCGCGGCAAAGCCGGGCTGCCAGCTCCAGTCGGGGCGCAGGGCGGGGTCGGGACGCGCGGGGTCGTTCGGATTCATGCTGCCAATTGTCGCCGAGCGCGCCCGCCCGGGTCGGCGTCAGGCCTTAACACGCCAGCAGCGTCCCCACGCAACATTGGTGACAGTGCGCATGGGCGGCGCGGGAATCGCGCGGTAGGATGGCGCGATATACATCTGGAGACCATTCATGCTGGGATTGATGCAGAGCCAACCGTTGCTGATTTCGTCGCTGATCGATTTCGCCTCGCGCCATCATGGCGACGCGGAAATCGTCTCGCGCCGCGTGGAGGGCGATGTCCACCGCTATACCTATCGCGACCTGTCGGCGCGCTCCAAGCAACTTGCCAATGCCATCGAGGCCCTGGGCGTGGCGCATGGCGAACGCGTGGCAAGCCTGGCCTGGAACGGTTACCGCCACATGGAGATGTACTTCGGCGTCAGCGGCGCGGGCCGCGTGCTGCACACCATCAACCCGCGCCTGCATCCCGACCAGATTGCCTGGATCGTGGGCCATGCCGAAGACCAGGTGCTGTGCTTCGATCTGACCTTCCTGCCGCTGGTGCAGGCCATCCACGCGAAGTGTCCCATGGTGCGCAAGTGGGTGGCGCTGTGCGATGCCGACCGCCTGCCTGCGGACTCCGGCATTCCCGGACTCGGCAGCTACGAGGACTGGATTGGCGAGCAGTCCTCGGAGTATGTCTGGCCGCAGTTCGACGAGAACACCGCTTCGAGCATGTGCTACACCAGCGGCACCACGGGCAATCCCAAGGCCGCGCTCTATAGCCACCGCTCGACCACGCTGCACGCCTATGCGGCCGCGCTGCCCGATGTGATGAGCATATCGGCGCGCGATGCCGTGCTGCCCGTGGTGCCGATGTTCCACGTCAACGCCTGGGGCGTGCCGTACTCGGCGGCGCTGACCGGCGCCAAGGTGGTGTTTCCCGGCCCGGCGCTTGACGGCAAGTCGCTTTACGAACTGATGGAAGCCGAAGGCGTGACCTATGCGGCTGGCGTGCCCACGATCTGGCAGATGCTGCTGGGCTACATGCAGCCCAACGGCCTGCGTTTCAGCACGCTCAAGCGCACGGTGATAGGCGGATCGGCCTGCCCGCCGGCAATGATCCGAACCTTCCAGGACATCTATGGCGTCGAGGTGCTGCATGCCTGGGGCATGACCGAGATGAGCCCGCTGGGCACGCTGTGCACGCTCAAGAACAAGCAGCTGGCGCTGCCCGAGGAAGAAAAGATGAAGATCCTGCAAAAGCAGGGTCGCGCGATCTACGGTGTCGACATGAAGATTGTCGATGCCGAAGGCAAGGAGCAGCCCTGGGACGGCAAGAGCTACGGTGACCTGCTGGTGCGCGGGCCGTGGATCATCGACAGCTACTACAAGGGCGAGGGCAGCCCGCTGGTCTACGACGAGCAGGGCCGGGGCTGGTTTCCCACGGGTGACGTGGCCACCATCGACGAAGACGGCTTCATGCAGATCACGGACCGCAGCAAGGATGTGATCAAGTCGGGCGGCGAATGGATCAGTTCCATCGACATCGAGAACATTGCCATGGCCCATCCGGCCGTGGCCATGGCCGCCTGCATAGGCATGGCCCACCCAAAGTGGGACGAGCGGCCGATTGTCGCCGTGGCGCTCAAGGCCCAGGCCGCGGTCACGCGCGAGGAGCTGCTGCAGTTCTTCGACGGCAAGACCGCCAAATGGCAAATTCCCGATGACGTGGTGTTTGTCGACGCGATTCCGCTGGGCGCCACCGGCAAGATGCTCAAGACGCGGCTGCGCGAACTGCTGGCGGATTACAAGCTGCCGGGACTTTGAGGGGCGCCGCCTGAAAGTACCGGCCCTTCGACAGGCCCAGGGCGAACGGTGCTCGGGGCGCGATGGAACATTTCGTTCGGGCCGAGTCCTGCTTCCTTGGAAGCAGGGACGCCCCTGACCCAGCAAGCCTGACTCGTAGCCGTCAGGCTTTTTTTTGCATTTTTGCCTGCCTGTCGACAAGTAGTTTTAGGTGGGGCGCGCCCGCGTTTTTTGGGAACTGCTGGCACCCAGTCACTTAGGCGATAGAGGCTAGGGCAATCCCCATCCAGCCACCCAAACTAAGCCGCTACGCTGCATCTGCTCATCCACCAATAAGGAGACAAACAATGAAGTTCGCTTTCAAGGCAGTGACGGCAGCGGTGATCCTGGCAAGCGCGGGCGCGGCCATGGCCCAGCAGGGAGAGACGGTCAAGATTGCATGGTTGGACCCGCTTTCTGGACTGATGGCGGCGCTGGGCTCCAACCAGCTCAAGAGCTTCCAGTTCCTGGCCGAGGAGTTCAGCAAGAAGAACGCGGCCGGCGTGAAATTCGAAGTGATCGGCATTGACAACAAGCTCAGCCCGCAGGAGACCACCAGTGCGCTGCGCTCGGCCATGGACCAGGGCGCGCGCTATGTGGTGCAGGGCAATGGTTCGGGCCCGGCGCTGGCCATCATGGATGCGCTGGAAAAGCACAATGCGCGCAACAAGGGCAAGGAGGTGGTCTACCTCAACTACGCCGCGGTGGACCCCGATCTCACCAACAGCAAGTGCAGCTACTGGCACTTCCGTCTGGACGCCGACACCTCGATGAAGATGGAGGCGCTGACCACCTACATGAAGGACCTTCCCGATGTGAAGAAGGTCTATCTGATCAACCAGAACTACGCCCACGGCCATCAGGTGTCCAAGTACGCCAAGGACATGCTCAAGCGCAAGCGTCCCGATGTGGAGATCGTCGGCGACGACCTGGCGCCGCTGGCCCAGGTGCGCGACTTCTCGCCCTATATCGCCAAGATCAAGCAGTCGGGCGCCGACTCGGTGATCACCGGCAACTGGGGCTCCGACCTGGCGCTGCTGATCAAGGCCGCGAACGACGCGGGCCTGAACAACGTCAAGTTCTACACCTACTACGCGATCGCCACGGGCGCGCCCACGGCCATGGGCGCGGGCGCCGCGGGCAAGGTCTATGCGGTGGGCTATGGCCACCTGAACATGCCCGGCGACATCGGTCGCATCGTCACCGACTTCAAGAAGCGCTTCAACGACGACATGTACACCGCCTCGGTCTACAACGCCTACGCGATGCTCACCGAAGCCTTTGTGCGCGCCAAGTCGACCGACCCGGTGAAGGTCGCGGCAACGCTCGAGGGCATGAAGTTCAAGGGCTTCAACGGCGAAGTCGAGATGCGCAAGTCGGACCACCAGCTGCAGCAGGGCCTGTTCATCAGCCGCTGGGAAAAAGCCGGCGGCAAGTACCCGATGGACTCGGAGAACACCGGCTACACGTTGGTGCCGGTCAAGTACTACGAGCCCTATGTCGCCAGCACGCCCACTTCGTGCGAGATGAAGCGGCCGTCGTGAGCACCGCGGTCTGATGCGACGCTGAAGGGGCCGCGCTGCCGGCCACTTCTTTTTCCCGGTTCTTTCTCTGGGTCTTGCGATGAATGCTGAATTTTTGACGATCTCGCTGCTCAACGGCGTCAGCTACGGGCTGCTGTTGTTCATGCTGAGCTCGGGTCTGACGCTGATTTTCAGCATGATGGGTGTGCTCAACTTCGCGCACACCAGTTTCTACATGCTGGGCGCCTACTTCGCCTATACGCTCAGCGGCGTGCTCGGCTTCTGGCCCGCGCTGTTCATTGCACCCCTGCTGGTCGGCGCGCTGGGCGCGCTGTTCGAACGCTACAGTCTGCGCCGCGTGCACAAGTTCGGCCATGTGCCCGAGCTGCTGGTCACGTTCGGCCTGTCCTATCTGATTTTGGAAATCGTGCAACTGGTCTGGGGCCGCGGCACCGTGCCCTACGCCTTGCCACCGCAGTTGCAAGGCCCGCTGTTCACGCTCTACGGCACGCAGTTCCCCAAGTCGCGATCGTTCGTGATGCTGGTGGCGCTGCTGATGCTGCTGGCCGTGTGGCTGATGCTCACGCGCACCCGCATCGGCCTGGTGATACAGGCCGCGCTCAAGCACCCCGAAATGGCGCAGGCGCTGGGCCACAACGTGCCGCGCGTGTTCATGCTGGTGTTTGGGGGCGGCTGCGCGCTGGCCGGCCTGGCGGGCGTGATTGGCGGCAACACCTATGTCACCGAGCCCGCAATGGCCATGTCGGTGGGCTCCATCATCTTCGTGGTGGTGGTGGTCGGCGGCATGGGCTCGCTGGCGGGCGCCTTTCTGGCCTCGCTGCTGATTGGCATCGTGCAGAGCTTTGCGGTGGCGCTTGATTACTCGCTGGTGCATTTTCTCGGCTCGCTGGGCGCCAAGGTCACCGACCAGACGTTTGGCTATCCCGTGCTCAAGCTCACGATTTCCCAGGTCGCGCCCATCCTGCCGTACCTGTTCCTCGTGCTGATCCTGATTTTCCGGCCCAAGGGCCTGCTTGGCACACGGGAGGATTGAAATGAAGCACCCCCTGAGCCCCTGCGTGGCTTCCCCCTCTCAACCTTCGGTGGAGGGGGGGCGCCCAGCTAGGGACGGCACCCTCGCTGCGGGGCGGCGTCCTGAGCTCGTCGAAGGGCTCGGTGCCCCTGAGTTGGGTCGCGCCGGTTCCATGCACAGCCAATACTGCGAACGCCGAACGGATAAATGAGAACATGAATACTTCATCTAGCACGCTCGCGGGGCGCAAGGCGCCGGCGGCTGAGACCCGCCCGGCAGCCCAGCCTGCCTACCGATTCAAGCCGCTCAATATCGGCCGCTTCGTCATCTGGTCGCTGTTCGCGCTGGCGCTGGCCGTCGCGCCGCAGCTGTTCACCAGCAGCCTGGCGCTGACCATGCTCAGCCAGATCGGCTATCTGATCATCATCTGCCTGTCATACAACATCCTGCTGGGCCAGGGCGGCATGCTGAGCTTCGGCCATGCGGTCTACACCGGCATGGGCTCGTTCATTGCCATACACGCGATGAACAAGGTTGGCGGCCTGCAGATTCCGCTGGTGTTGATTCCGGTGATAGGCGGGCTGGGCGGCATGTTCTTTGCCATCCTGCTGGGCTATGTGACCACGCGCAAGTCGGGCACGACGTTTGCGATGATCACGCTGGGCATCGGCGAGCTGGTGGCGTCGATGGCGCTGATGTTTCCCGAGTTCTTCGGCGGCGAGGGCGGCATCACCAGCGACCGCGTCTATGGCCAGCCTTTCCTGGGCATGACGTTCGGCCCGGCAATCGAAGTCTATTACCTGATCGCGGTCTACTGCTTCATCTGCACGGCGCTGATGTTTGCCTTCACCGGCACGCCGCTGGGGCGCATGCTCAACGCAGTGCGCGACAACCCCGAGCGTGTCGAGTTTGTCGGCTACAACACCCAGCGCGTGCGCTACTTCTCGTTCATCATCGCCGGTTTTTTTGCCGGCATAGGCGGGGGGCTGGCGGCAATCAACTTCGAGATCATCACCGCGGCCGACAGCGTCAGCGTGATGCGCTCGGGCAGCTATTTGCTGTTCACCTTCCTGGGCGGCGCGACGTTCTTCTTCGGCCCCATCATCGGCGCGGTGCTGCTGGTGTTTGCTTCCATCTTGCTGTCCGAACTCTCCAAGGCCTGGCTGCTGTACCTGGGCCTGGTGTTCCTGTTCATGGTGATGTATGCGCCCGGCGGCGTGGCCAGCCTGATCATGATGAACCTGCGGCTGGCGAAGTTCGGCAAGCTCAAGCGGCTGCTGCCCAGCTACGCGCTGCTCACGGTCTGCACGCTGGTGGGCGTGGCCGGCTTTGCGGCCATTGTCGAGATGATCTACCACCTGCAGCTCAACGCCGCGCTCGGCGATCATCTGCGCTTCATGGGCCTGTCGCTGGACACGCGCAGCAGCAGCAGCTGGATGGGCGCGATCGCGCTGCTGGTGGTCGGCGGCGGGCTGTTTGAAGTGCTGCGCCGGCGCTTCGTGCGCCAGTGGAGCCAGATCCAGGAAGAAATCGAAGTGCTGATCAAGCGCGGGGAGGCGCAGCCATGACACAGACCACTTATGCGCTGGAACTCAAGGACCTGCAAAAGCGCTTTGGCAAGACCGAGATCATTCGCGGCGTGAACCTGGCCGTCGAAGCCGGCGAACGCGTGGCCATCATCGGCCCGAACGGCGCGGGCAAGTCGACGCTGTTCAATCTGATCAGCGGGCGCTTTGCGCCCAGCAGCGGCGAAGTGCTGCTGCACGGCCAGCGCATAGACGGCAAGAAGCCGTTCGAGATCAACCGCCTGGGGCTGTCGCGCAGCTTCCAGATCACCAATATCTTTCCCAAGCTCAGCGTGTTCGAGAACCTGCGCTGCGGCGTGCTGTGGAGCATGGGCTACAAGTACACCTTCCTGCGCTTTCTGTCGGGCCTGCATGACGCCAACGCGCGCGCCGAGCAGCTGATGCAGATGATCAACCTGGAAAAGAAGCGCGATGTGCTGGCCATCAACCTGACCTATGCGGAACAGCGCGCGCTCGAGATCGGCATCACCATTGCGGGCGGGGCCAGCGTGATCTTGCTGGACGAACCGACGGCGGGCATGAGCAACAGCGAGACCGCGCGCTTCATCGCGCTGATCAAGCAGGTCACCGAAGGGCGCACGCTGCTGACGGTGGAGCACGACATGGGCGTGGTGTTCGGCCTGGCCGACAAGATTGCGGTGGTGGTGTATGGCGAGGTGATTGCCTTCGATACCCCCGAAAAGGTGCGCGCGAACCCGCGCGTGCAGGAAGCTTATCTGGGATCAGCCGTGGCCGATCAGCAGGCGGGAGCGCACTGAAGATGCTGAAGATTGCCAACTTGCATGCCTATTACGGCAAGAGCCATGTGCTGCATGGCGTGGACTTCGAAGTCCGCCCCGGGGAGATCGTCGCGCTGCTGGGCCGCAACGGCTCGGGCCGCTCGACCACGGCCAAGGCGGTGATGGGCCTGGTCGACTGGGACGGCGCGCTCGAATGGAAAGGTGAGAAGCTCCAGGGGCGCAAGGCCTACGAGATCGCGCATCGCGGCATTGGCTACGTACCCGAAAGCCGCGACGTCTTTCCCAACCTCACGGTGCACCAGAACCTGCTGCTCGGTCAGAAAGGCAACGGCAAGGGCAGCCGCTGGAGCTTTGACGACATGTACGCGATGTTCCCGCGCCTCAAGGAGCGCCAGCACACCGAGGCCGGCGTGATGTCGGGCGGCGAGCAGCAGATGCTGACGCTGTGCCGCACGCTGATGGGCGACCCCGACCTGATCATCATTGACGAGCCCACCGAAGGCCTGGCGCCCAAGATCGTCGAACTGGTGGGCGAATACCTGCAGACCATCAAGGCGCGCGGCATTGCCGTGCTGCTGATCGAGCAGAAGCTGACCATTGCCATGCGCATCTCGGACCGCGCGCTGGTGATGGGCCATGGGGCGATCGTGTTTGACGGCACGCCCGACGGCCTGCGCGCCAACGAGAAGGTGCGCAAGGAGTGGTTGGAGGTGTAAAAGTAGACACCCCCTGAGGCGCTAACGCGCCTTCCCCCTGGAAGGGGGACGGCAGCCTCGGTGCGGGGCGGCCTTTCCTCGCTGCCTCCATGCTGTGCCGCGCCTATTTTCAGCGCCGCCGGCTTGTCCCAGGCGAGACAAACCCCCATTGGTCATTTGCGCGCAAGTTTCTACAATAAAAACGCACGATCGTTCTTTTCCATTCCACAAGGGACAACCGCATGAGCGCTGACTACCAGAAGGACGGCTCCATCGCCGTCATCACGCTGAACAATCCGCCGGTCAACGGCCTGGGCCTGGCCACGCGCCGGGCCATCGTCGAGGGAGTGAACCAGGCAAATGCCGATGCCAGCATCGAGGCGATCGTCATCACGGGTGCGGGCAAGGCGTTTTCGGGCGGCGCCGACATCACCGAGTTCGGCACCGAGCGCGCGACGCAGGAGCCGCATCTGCTGTCGGTGATCAAGGTGCTGGAGCAGTCGGCCAAGCCGGTGGTCGCGGCCATTCACTCGGTCTGCATGGGCGGCGGCCTGGAGCTGGCCATGGGCTGCCATTACCGCGTGGTGTCGCCCAAGACTTCGGTTGCCCTGCCCGAAGTCAAGCTGGGCCTGCTGCCCGGCGCCGGCGGCACGCAGCGCCTGCCGCGCCTGCTGGGCCTGGAAACCGCGCTGAACATGATCGTCAGCGGCGAAGCCGTGCCCAGCGAAATGCTGGCCGCCATTCCCGGCCAGAAGCTGTTTGACCTGGTCACTGCCTCGGCGGATTCGCTGGCCTCGGAAGCGCGAGCCTTTGCAAAGCACATTGCCGGCCAGCGCCCGCTGCCGCTGGTGCGCAACCTGCCGTGCAAGCACCCCCAGGCCGAAGCCTATCTGCAGTTCGCGCGCAACATGGTCAAGGGCATGGCAAAGAACTTCCCGGCGCCCGGCAAGTGCGTCGACGCGGTGGCGGCGTCCGTGGGCAAGTTCGACGCCGGCATGCAGATCGAACGCGAGCTGTTCACCCAGCTGATGTTCACGCCCGAGTCGCGGGCGCTGCGCCATCTGTTTCTGGCCGAGCGCGCGGCATCGAAGATTGCCGATGTGCCTTCCAGCACGCCGCAGCGCGAGATCCGCACGGTCGGCGTGATTGGCGCCGGCACCATGGGCGGCGGCATTGCAATGAACTTCCTCAACGCCGGCATTCCCGTGACCATCCTGGAAACCAAGCAGGAAGCGCTGGACCGCGGCGTGGCGACGATTCGCAAGAACTACGAGTCGCAGGTCAAGAAGGGCAAGCTCAAGCCCGAGAAGTACGAGGAGCGCATGGGGCTGCTCCAGACCACGCTGTCGTATGACGACCTCAAGCACGCCGACCTGATCATCGAAGCGGTGTTCGAGGAGCTGGGCGTCAAGGAAATCGTGTTCAAGCAGCTCGACGCCGTGGCCAAGCCCGGCGCCATTCTCGCCTCCAACACCTCGACGCTCGATGTGGACAAGATTGCCGCGTTCACCCAGCGTCCGCAGGACGTGGTGGGCATGCACTTCTTCAGCCCGGCCAACGTGATGAAGCTGCTGGAAGTGGTGCGCGGCAAGCACACCGCCAAGGATGTGCTGGCCACCGTGATGCAGCTGGCCAAGAAGATCAAGAAGACGGCCGTGGTCTCGGGCGTGTGCGACGGCTTCATCGGCAACCGCATGATCGAGCAGTACAGCCGCCAGGCCGGCTTTTTGCTGGACGAAGGCGCAACGCCCCAGCAGGTCGACAAGGCAGTGGAGAAGTTCGGCTTTGCGATGGGGCCGTTTCGCATGGGCGACCTGGCTGGCAACGACATCGGCTGGGCGATCCGCAAGCGCCGCGCCGTCGAGCGCGCCGACATGAAGTACAGCGCCACCGCCGACAAGCTCTGCGAGCTGGGCCGCTACGGCCAGAAGACCGGTGCGGGCTGGTACGACTACCAGGCGGGCAAGCGCGACGCCATCCCGTCCGAGCTGGTCAACAAGATGATCGAGGAGCACCGCAAGTCGCTGGGCATCACGCCGCGCAAGATTTCCGACGAGGAAATCGTGCAGCGCCTGGTGTTCTCGCTGGTCAACGAGGGCGCGCACATTCTGGAAGACGGCATTGCCGGCAAGTCCGGTGACATCGACATGGTCTATCTCACGGGCTATGGCTTTCCCATCCACCGCGGCGGCCCCATGCACTACGCGGGCGAAGTCGGCCTGGTCAATGTGGTCCAGGCAATGAACCGTTTTGCCCAGAACCCGCTTGACGACGCGGCGTTCTGGCAGCCCGCGCCGCTGCTCGCGCGGCTTGCGGCCGAAGGCAAGACCTTCCAATAAGCGTTGCCAGACGAACCGAATTCGCAAGGATATTCCATGACTTCCGCAGTGATTGTTTCCACCGCCCGCACCCCTTTGGCCAAGAGCTGGAAAGGTGCGTTCAACATGACCCACGGCGCGACGCTCGGCGGCCATGCCGTGCGGCACGCCGTGCAGCGCGCGGGCATCGATGCCGCCGCCGTCGACGACGTGATCATGGGCTGCGCCACGCCCGAGGGCGCGACCGGCGCCAATATCGCGCGCCAGATCGCTCTGGCCGCGGGCCTGCCCGTGACCACCTCGGGCATGACCATCAACCGTTTCTGCTCCTCGGGCCTGCAGACCATTGCCACCGCGGCCCAGCGCATCATTGCCGGCGAAGGCGAGGTCTATGTGGCCGGCGGCGTGGAGTCGATTTCCTGCGTGCAGCAGGAAATGAACCAGCACATGCTGCAGGACCCGGCGCTGGCGCTTGCCAAGCCCGAGATCTACTGGAGCATGCTGCAGACCGCCGAAACCGTGGCCCAGCGCTATGGCATAGGCCGCGACGCGATGGACGAGTACGGCGCGGCCAGCCAGCAAAAAGCCTGCGCCGCCCAGGCCGCGGGCCTGTTTGACGCGGAAATCGCGCCCATCACCGTGACGGCCGGCGTGGTCGACAAGGTGCGCGGCCTGATCACGCGCGAAGTCACCGTAGCCAAGGACGAAGGCACGCGCGAAGGCACGACCCAGGAAGGCATCAGCGGCCTGCGCAGCGCCTTGCCCGGCGGCCTGATCACGGCGGGCAACGCCAGCCAGTTCTCCGATGGCGCGGGCGCCTGCGTGTTGGTCAGCGAGGACTATGCGGGCCGCAACGGCCTCACGCCCCTGGGCCGCTTCCTGGGCTTTGCGGTTGCGGGCTGCGAGCCCGATGAAATGGGCATTGGCCCGGTGTTTGCCGTGCCCAAGGTGCTCAAGAAGCTCGGTCTCACGGTGCAGGACATCGACCTGTGGGAGCTCAACGAGGCGTTTGCCGTGCAGGTGCTCTACTGCCGCGACAAGCTGGGCATTCCCGCCGATCGCCTGAACGTCAACGGCGGCGCGATCGCTCTGGGCCACCCCTACGGTGTCTCGGGCCAGCGCCTCACGGGCCATGCGCTGATCGAAGGCAAGCGCCGGGCTGCCCGTCTGGTCTGCGTGACGATGTGCATCGGTGGCGGCATGGGCGCGGCCGGTATCTTCGAAGTGCTGTAAGCGCTGGGTTTGAGAGGTTACGGGCCGCATAGCGCGGCCCGATTTGTTTGGATGAGCAAGGAGTGGACCATGGGCTTGCGCGCTACGCTGGATTTTCTGTTGTATGACTGGCTGGAGGTGGAAACGCTGAGCGAGCGCGCGCGCTTTGCCGACCATTCGCGCGAGACGTTCGACGCCGTGCTCGACACCTGCGAGCGCATTGCGCGCGACAAGTACGCGCCGTTCAACCGCACCGTCGATACCGAGGAGCCGCGCTTTGACGGCGAGAAAGTCATCCTGCCGGCGTGCACGCATGCGGCGCGCCTGGCCTACGCGGAGTCGGGCATGCTCAGCGCTGCCCAGGATTACGAGATTGGCGGCATGCAGCTGCCGTACACGCTTGAATCCGCGGCCAATAGCTTCTTTGCCGCGGCATCGGTGAGCATAGGCTCGAACATGCTGACTTCGGGCAATGCCAGCGCGCTGATGGTGCATGGCAGCGCGCTGCAAAAAAAGGTGTTTGCGCTCAATGAATTCAACGGCCGCTGGGCCGGCACCATGTGCCTGTCCGAGCCGCAGGCGGGCTCCTCGCTGTCCGACATCGCCACGCGTGCCACGCCCGACGGCGATGGCGCCCAGGACGATCCGCTGGGCCCGCGCTTTCGGCTCAAGGGCAACAAGATGTGGATTTCCTCGGGCGACCATGAGCTGACCGAGAACATCGTGCACCTGGTGCTGGCCAAGATTCCCGGGCCCGACGGCCAGCTGCCGCCCGGCGTCAAGGGCATCTCGCTGTTCATCGTTCCCAAGAAGCTGGTCGACAGCAACGGTGCGCTCACTGGCGAGCGCAACGATGTCGCGCTTGCGGGCCTGAACCACAAGCTCGGCTGGCGCGGCACGACCAATACGCTGCTCAATTTCGGCGAAGGCAGGTATCCGGTGCGCGGCGCCGCCGGCGCGATCGGCTATCTGGTGGGCGCGCCCGGCAAGGGCTTGCAGTGCATGTTCCACATGATGAACGAGGCGCGCATCTCGATCGGCATGGCCGCGACCATGCTGGGCCTGGCGGGCTATTACGCCAGTCTCGACTATGCGAAAAACCGCCCCCAGGGCCGCCCCATGGGTGCGGCCGGCTCAGGCGCTGCCGGCCCGGGTGCGGCCGGCTCAGGTGCGGCCGGCTCAGGTGCGGCCGGCCCAGGTGCGGGCGGCAAGGACGCGACCCAGCCCCAGGTGCGCATCATCGAACATGCCGACGTCAAGCGCATGTTGCTGGCGCAGAAAGCCTATGGCGAGGGTGCGCTGGCGCTGAACCTCTACTGCGCGCGCCTGGTGGACGAGCGGCATACGGCCGCGCCGCAAGCCGCCGACGAAGCGCGGCTGCTGCTCGAAGTGCTGACGCCGATTGCCAAGAGCTGGCCCAGCGAGTTCTGCCTGGAGGCGAATTCGCTGGCGATACAGATCCATGGCGGCTATGGCTATACGCGCGACTTCCAGGTCGAGCAATACTGGCGCGACAACCGGCTCAACATGATCCACGAAGGCACGCACGGCATCCAGGCCGCGGACCTGCTGGGCCGCAAGGTGCGCATGGAAAGCGGCCGCGGCCTGCAACTGCTGGGCGCACGCATCGAGGCGAGCATTGCGGCCGCGCGCGCGCTGCCCGAGCTCGCCGAGTTCGCCGACCATCTGACGGCCGCGCTGCAGCAGGCGCTGGCCGCGACCGAAGCCGCCTGGGCCACGGGCGAGCCTGGCCAAGCGCTGGCCAATGCCGTGCCCTACATGCAGGCGCTGGGCCATGTGGTGCTGGCCTGGATGTGGCTTGATGTCGCGCGCGCATCGCTGCGCGGCGATGCGCAATCGGCCGCCAATATCGGCCGGCGCGCGGCCGCGCGCTACTTCCTGCGCTACGAGCTGCCGCGCATAGGCGCCTGGCTTGAAGTGGTGCGCACGCGCGACATGACTTGCGCAGACATGGACGAAGCCGGGTTCTAGCGCCTGCAGGCGCGTTCTTCAGCTGCGCATCATTTTTATGCGTTAGGGTGGCAGGATGCGCATACTCCTGATCGAAGACGACCCCTCGCTGGGCAGTTCCCTGCAGTCCTGGCTGCAGCTCGATGGCTACGCGGTCGACTGGCTGCAGCGCGGCGACCAGGCCGCGGCCGCCCTGGCCACGCACGATTACCAGTGCGTGCTGCTGGACCGCGGCCTGCCGGGCCTGGATGGCGACGAGGTGTTGAAGGCCCTGCGCGCCACGGGCGCGCCGCATGTTCCGGGCGGCGCGGGCGCGCCGCGTGCGCAACTGCCGGTGATCGTCATCACCGCGCGCGATACGCTGGCCGAGCGCGTGCAAGGGCTGGATCTGGGCGCGGATGACTACCTTGTCAAGCCTTTTGATCTCGAGGAATTGTCGGCCCGGGTGCGCGCGGCGCTGCGCCGCGGCACGCCGCATCCGGCGCCCGAGCTGCGCCATGGGGCGGTGGCGCTGGACCCGGCCGCCAAGCGCGTGACGCTCGACGGCGCGGCGGTGCCGCTGACCGCGCGCGAGTTCGCGCTGCTGCAGGCGCTGATGCGCCATCCCACGCATATCCTCAGCCGCGCCCAGCTGGAAGAAGCGCTCTATGGCTGGGGCGAGGAAGTCGAGAGCAATGCCATCGAGGCCCATGTCTACAACCTGCGCAAGAAGCTGGGAACGCGTTTCATCGTCACCGTGCGCAACCAGGGCTATGGGCTGGCGCCGGCATGAAGACGCGCCCCTGGAATCGCTGGCTGCAGGCCCTCAAGGCGCGGCGCGCGAACTGGTCGCTGCGTCGGCGGCTGCTGCAGATGGTGATGGGCACCAGCATCGCGCTGTGGCTGGTCAGCTTGGCCATCGTGATTGGCGTCGCCTGGTTTGCCACCAGCGACGTCTTTGACGAGGCGCTGGAAGAAGGCTCGCGCCTGGTGCTGCAGCTGGGCACCGAAGCCGATGGGGCGGACCCGCGCCGCCCGCTGCAGGGCGGCAGCGGCGAGGCCATGAAGCTGCGCATGTACTACCAGATCGTCGCGCCCGACGGCCGCGTGCTGCTGCGCGCTGACGACACGCCCAGCAACGCTTTCGTGCCCCGCGTGGAGCGCAGCAAGGGCTACGCCAATGTCTGGATCGATGACGCGCTGTGGCGCGTGCATGTGCGCCGCGGCGCGGACGGCAACAGTGCCCAGGTGGGCCAGCCCATGGAGGAGCGCCTGGAACTGCTGGCCGACATGGCCGAGAACCTGGCCTGGCCCGCGCTGGCGCTGCTGGTGCTGCTGGGACTGCTGAGCTGGTGGCAGATTCGCCGCCTGCTGCGCCCGCTCGAAGACACGGCCATGCGCATTGCCGCACAGTCGCCGCGCGATCTTTCGCCGATTGCCGTGCCCGACCCGCCACGCGAGTTGCAGACAATTCTCGACGCGCTCAACGCGCTGCTGGCGCGGCTGGGCGTGGCGCTTGACAGCGAGCGCCGCTTCACCAGCGACGCCGCACATGAACTGCGCACGCCGCTGGCCGCGCTGCGCATGCGCGTGCAGCTGATAGAGCGCGAACTGCAGCTGCCCGGCTCCCATCTGCAGCAGCTGCGCGCCGATCTCGATCGCTGCACCGGCCTGATTGAAAGTCTGCTGGCACTCGCGCGGCTGGACCCTCAGGCCCAGCCGCTGCCGCGCGAAGCCGTGGCGCTTGAGGCGCTGATCGATGGGCTGGATTTCACGCTGGCACGCGCGAAGAACATGCAGCTCGAACGCGCGCTCGCGGCGTCCCAGCTGCAGGCCGCGCCCCTGCTGATTGCCAGCGCGCTGCGCAATCTGATCGACAACGCGGCGCGCTACGGCAGCGCCGGCGGGCGGGTGCGCATCGAGACCCAGCGCCTGCCGGGCGGCGGTGTGCGGCTGGCGGTGCGCGACGACGGGCCGGGCGTGCCGGCCGAGCAGCGCGCACGGCTGGGCGAACGCTTTTTCCGCGTGCTGGGCACGGGCCAGCCGGGCAACGGCCTGGGCCTGTCCATCGTGGCGCGCATTGCGGCGCTGCATGGCGCGACGCTGCGCTTCGAGCAAGGCCTGGACGGGCGCGGTCTGGGCGTGGTGCTGGATTTTCCCGCGGGTTGATGAACGTGCATCAGATTGCCTTCAGTTTCGCTGTGTCCAATGGATTCATGCCGCACAGAACGCGGATCCATTGACCACCTGAAGGAGCATCACCATGCGCATCATCGTTTCCACACTGACTCTTGCCTGCCTGCTGGCGGTGGGCGCCACCGTCGCCACGGCCCAGCCCGCGGCCTATACCGGTCCGAGCAATGCGTCGGCCACTGCGGCGCATGGCGGCTACAGCGGCCCCAGCAATGTGCCGCTGATGACGGTCAAGCAGCTGCTTGACACCGGTCGCGACGACCAGCACGCGCGATTGCAGGGCCAGATCGTCTCGCACGAGGGCGGCGAGCACTACACGTTTGCCGATGCCACCGGCCGCATCCGCATAGAGATCGACGCCGAACACTTCCCCGCGGGCCAGACCGTGAGCGCCGAGCAGCGCGTGGAGCTGCTGGGCGAATTCGACAAGGGCCTGCGCAAGACCGAATTTGAAGTCGATCGCCTGACGCTGCTGCGCTGAGCCGGGCAGCTGCGGCCATGTGGAAAGCACTTTTGTCGAAGCTGCGCGCCGCGCCGCGTGGTTGCCCGCGGGCTGCGCAGATGACGCCCTTGCCTGAACCCGACGCCCGCCATGCGCTGCTGCGCGCGGCCTCGCTTGGCGATCTGGCAACTGTCCATGCATGGCTCAAGGCGGGAGCGGATCTTGAAGTCCGCAATGCCGACGGCAGGACCGCGCTGATGCTGGCGGCGCAGGGCGGACATGCGGCCGTGGTCCAGGCCTTGGCGGCCGCGGGGGCGGATATCGACGGCCGGGATGCCAGAAACTGGTCGGCGCTGATGATTGCCGCGCATGAAGGACAGCTGTCCGTGGTGCAGGCTCTGGCGCGCGCCGGTGCAGCGCCTGCGGGATGAGTCCGCGGCTCAGCCCATGCGCCGGCGCAGCCAGGCGCTGGCCTGATCGACGGCAATCGACAGCAGCAGCATCGCGACGATCACCGTCGCGGACTGGGCGTAGTGGAACAGCGACAGCTCGAAATACAGCAACTGCCCCAATCCGCCCGCGCCGACAAAGCCCAGGATCGCAGCCATGCGGATGTTCATTTCCCAGCGGTACAGCGTATAGGCAATCAGCTGCGGTCCGGCGCCGGGCAGCGTGCCGAACACAAACGCCAGGCCCTTGCCGGCGCCGCTGAGCGTCAGCGCCGCCGCCGGCGCGCGCGGAGCGTTCTCCAGCGCCTGCGCATACAGCCGGCCAAGCACGCCGCTGGTGTGCAGCGCCAGCGCCAGCGCGCCCGCAAACGGGCCCAGGCCGACGGCCAAAGCAGTGATCGTCGCCCAGACCAGTTCGGGCACCGAGCGCAGCAGGTTGAGCAGCAGATGGCTCAGCGGCCGCAGCGGCGCGAGCGCCAGCAGCAGGCCCAGCAGCGCGGCAAGCAGCGTGCCGACCACCGAGATCGCCAGCGTCTCCCAGGTGCCTGCGGCCACGCGGCGCAGCCAGTCGGCGCTCAGGTCCATGGGGAAGAAGCTGGCGACAAACTGGCCCATGGAGGCCGCCGACGCGCGCGTGAACAGCGCCGGCAGATCCATGTCAAGCAGCTGGAAGCTTGCCCAGACGGCAAGCGCCAGCACCAGCGCGCCGCCACCGCTGCGCCAGCCCCAGGCAGAAGGCCGGTCGCCGGGGACGGCATCGAGCGCGCGGCGCAGCCCCTGAGACAGCGCGTCGGCGGCAAACACCAGCACCACGAAGGTCAGCAAAATGCTTGCCGCCTCGCCGCCGTTGAGCATCTTCATTGACTGGTCCATGAGCTGGCCCAGGCCCCCCGCGCCGACAAAGCCCATCACCACCGACGCGCGGATCGCGCATTCCCAGCGGTAGACGGTGTACGAGACCAGTTCCTTGGCGGCCTGCGGAACCAGGCCGTAGAGAATGGTCAGCGGTCGGCGCGCGCCGCTGTGGCGCAGCGCGCGCGCGGGCGCCGGATCGGTTGATTCCAGGATTTCGGCATAGACCTTGGCCAGCATGCCGCCATAGGTCAGGCCCAGCGCCAGCACGCCCGCGGCCGGGCCCAGGCCGAAAACGCGCACGAACACCAGCGCCCAGACCAGCTCGGGAATGCCGCGCAGCACGGTGAGCAGGCCGCGCGTGAGCGGATTGAGCGTGGGTCGGTCGCGGCCCGCGGCGCTGACCAGATAGGCCAGCGGCAGCGCCAAAACGACAGCCAGGGCCATGCCGGCAGTGGCAATGGCCAGCGTCTGCAGCGTTGCCTGGCCAAGGTAGCCGAGGAATTCACTGCCGGTGGCCGGCGGCAGGAATGCGGCCAGAAAGTTGCCGATGACCGTCAGATTGCCCGGCTCGAGCAGCGCGCCGGGGCGCACTTGCGCGGCCTCGAACAGCGGCCAGAGAATGCACAGCGCCAGCACCGCATGGGCCAGGCGCGCGCGGCTCGCGGGGTCGCGCTGCGCAGGGTTCAGCGGCATGCGTTCATCGGCAGGATGGCAGCCGCAGCAAAGGGCCTGAGCAAGGGGGGCAGCGGCTGTCCTTCGTCCGCATACAAAGCCTGCAGCTGGGCTTCGCTGACCTGGTCCGCGGGCAGGTCAAAGACAATGCGGCCGCTGCTGATGCCGACAATGCGCGCAAAGCAGGCCAGCGCGAGATCGACCGCGTGCAGGCTGGCCACCAGGGTCGCGCCGCGCTGCGCCGCGTCCTCGACCAGCAGCCGCACGCTGGCCCGGGCCAGGCCCGGGTCCAGCGCCGACACCGGTTCATCAGCCAGCACCAGCGCTGCGCGCTGGTACAGCACGCGCGCAATGCCGGCGCGCTGCAGCTGGCCGCCCGACAGCTGGTCGCAGCGCGCAAACAGCTTGTCTTCAAGCTCCACGCGGGCCAGCGCGGCACGCGCGCCGGCAATGTCCATGGGATAGGCCAGCGAGGCCAGGGCCTTCCAGGCCGGCCACTGGCCCAGCCGGCCCGTGAGCACACTGGTCACCACGCGCTGGCGTGCGGGCAGGGGCGGCGCCTGGTGCACCGTGCCTATGCGCGCGCGCAGCTTGCGCAGTGTGCGCGCATCCAGCGCCGACAGATCGCCGTCCAGCACCCGCACCGCGCCCTGCAGGCCCGGCTGGCCCGACCAGGCCGTGCCCAGCACGGACAGCAGCGAGGTCTTGCCCGCGCCCGAGGGGCCTATCAGCGCGATGTTTTCACCCTGGCGCGCCGCCAGCCGGATATCGGCCAGCGCCATCGTTCCATTGGCATGGGTCAGGCCCACGCCTTCCAACGCGAAGCTCATGCGCGGCGTGGCTTACTTCAGCAGTCCGGCCGACTTGGCGGCGTCCTCGATGCCGACATAGTTCCTGGCTTCGGTGGGAATGAACCTGGCCGCACGCTGCAAGCCCAGGATGGTCTTGTGCTCGGGGTTGGCCGGATCGAGCTGCAGGAAGGCCTGGGTGAGCTTTTTCACCAGCGCCGGATCGAGGTCGCCCCGCACGGTCCAGTTGTAGTCGAAGTAGGGCGGGGTGGTGGCAAACACGCGCACCTTGCTGGTGTCGACTTTCTTTTCCTCGACCAGCTTGTCCCAGACCGAAGCGTTGAGCACGCCGGCTTCGGCGCGGCCCGCGGCAACAAATGCCACCGTGGCGTCATGCGCGCCCGAGAACGCCACGTTCTTGAAATCCTTCTCGGGGTTCAGGCCGGCCTGCTGCAGGAAAAAGCGCGGCATCAGGCTGCCCGAAGTCGACGACGGTGCACCAAAGGCAAAGCTTTTGCCTTTCAGGTCGGCAACTTCCTTTACCTGCGGATTGGCGGTGATGAACTTCGAGGTGAAACGCGCATCTTCCTCGCGCTGCACGATGGGAATGGCCGTGCCGTTGGTGCGGATCTTGGCCTGCACGAAGGTGAAGCCGCCCAGCCAGGCGAGGTCGAGCTTGCGCGTGGCCAGCGACTCCACCACGGTGGCGTAATCGGTCACGGGCGTGAAGACCACCTTCATGCCGGTCTGCGCCTCGAGGTACTTGCCCAGCGGCGCGAACTTGCGCTGCAGCTCGGTTGGCGCCTCGTCGGGAATGGCGGACACCCGCAACACCTTGTCCGCGGCCAGCGCGGGCAGGGAGCACATCGGGGAGACTGCCAAAGCGCAGAACAGTGCGCGCTGGAGCGCGCGGCGGCGTGCAAAGGTGTGACGCATGGGGATTCCAGTGGGTTGGTGGCCGCTGCCGCGCAAATGCCAGGGCAGCCAGATCTGGCGCCCGGGCACGGACCGTCGGCCCGCGGCTGGCGTTCGGGGCATTGTAGTGACCGCGCTTACCCCGTGCCCGCCAATGGCACTGTTGCTGCCTCGACGCTTTTTCTCAGCTGAATCTGACTTCGAAAAAGCTGCTTTCGCCATCGCCCAGCCCCTGCATGCCGGCCTGCACGGCGGCATTGGCGGCCTTGTTCCAGCGCGCAAACGTGGCCTTGGCTTCCTCGGTGATTTCCTCGGGCGGAGTGTCTTCGAGGCCCAGCACGCATTCGAGCGCCAGCGCCACCTGCTCGGCACCGCCCAGCTGGCGCTCCATCACGCGCGCATAGCGGGCCTCTGCCCGCGCCCGCTCCTGCTCGGGCAGGCTGGGGTAATCGCACAAAGATACGGTGTAGAAGGATGCAACAGTGTCCATGATGGGTCAGATATGAGTAGTTGACTGTGAAAATGTACAGTAAATTTTACTTTTCAACTGTTGTTTTCAACAGGTATTTCTGACCCGCTGCCGTGGAACACGCATTTCCCGGATGCGTGTCCGGGGCTCAGGGCTGACGGACCGCAGGGGGCGCGAGGGGGCGCACCAGGCGCACCGGCAGCGCATTTCCCCGGCCCATCTCGCCACTGGCCTTGCCCGTGGCCCAGTCCACGGCCCAGGCCTGCTGCGCCGACATTCTGTTTTTGCCCGGCCCGGTCTGCTCGTAGCTGTACTGGTTGACGGGAGCGGCATTGATGGCGGCCGTGCCGGTCCAATGCCAGTCGTCGGGCACGCCCGGCAGCAGCGCGGCGCGCTCGCCGGCCAGGGCGGCATGCTGGCGCAGGCGCTGCAATTCCTTGGCGCGCGGCAGACGCCAGCGCAGGCCGTCCGCCTTGTTGTGCTCCTGGGCGCGCTTTTGCGCCAGGCCGAAGCTCAGGCGTTCGGGCCTGCCTTCGCAGCGCTGGTTGCGCCACTGCATGCCCTCGAGGCAGCGCGGCCAGGCCAGGCGCGCGCGCAGGTCATGCACCTCGCTGCCATCATCCGAGAGCTGCAGCGGGCTTGCCCCTGGCTCGGCGCCGGTCTGGGCGCGCAGCGGCGCGCTGGCCAGCAGCGTCAGCGCGGCCAGCAGGCAAAGGGGATGAAAGCGCAAGGGCAGGGCATTGGGCATGGGATGTCCGGTTGGCAACAGCAGTCGGCATTGTGACCTGTGCGCACCACTGGCGATGCCTTGCTTGCTGCATCGAGATGTCAAAGCGGCGCTGCGGGCCGGGCCCCGAGCCACTACCATTGCCTGCGGCCGTGGGCCGCCATCGAGTCAGCCAGGGAGTGCAATGCAAGTGTCAGTCGAGAAGCCGCAGCCTATGCCGGCAGAAGATCAGTCTTTGGCAGCAGACGAGGCCGCCGACGGCCTGCCCGCAGGGCGGCGCGCCAGCGCGATGCTGGTGATTTTGCTGGGCCTGGCGGTGGTGGTGCTTGACAGCAGCTTGCTCAATCTGGCGCTGCCGGCCATTGCGCGCGCTTTCCAGGCCGATGCCTCGCACACCATCTGGGTGGTCAATGCCTATCAGATCGCCACGCTGGTGATGCTGCTGCCGCTGGCGGCGGTGGGCGAGCGCATAGGCTATCGCAGCGTGTACCTGTGGGGCATGGCACTGTTCGCGCTGGCTTCGCTGGGCGCCATATTTGCGCCGTCGCTGGGCATGCTGATCGCGGCGCGCGCGCTGCAAGGCCTGGGCGCGGCGGGCGTGCTGAGCGTCAACGCCGCGCTGGTGCGCTTCATCTACCCGCGCGCGCAACTCGGGCGCGGCCTGGCGGCCAACTCGGCGGTGGTGGCCATTGCCTCGGTGGCCGGACCCACTCTGGCCGCGGCGATTCTGTCCATGGGCTCCTGGCCCTGGCTGCTGGCGCTCAATGTGCCGCTGGGGCTGCTGACGGTCTGGCTCGGTCGCAGGACCCTGCCCGACACGCCGCGCCTGGCCATCGAGCCCGGCGTCAAGGCGTTTTCCACGCTGGATCTGGTGCTCAACATGGCGATGTTCGCGCTGGTATTCCTGGGCGCCGACGCGCTGGGCGTGGCGCGCAAGGACCAGACCGGCTCGCTGCTGATGGGCGGCCTGATGCTGGGCGCGGGCCTGCTGCTAGGCGTCTGGCACCTGGTGCGCCAGAGCCGCAAGCCGCGGCCGCTGTTTCCCCTTGACCTGCTGCGCATTCCGGTGTTCGCGCTGTCCATGGCCTCGTCGGTCAATGCGTTCTGTGCCCAGACCCTGGCGTTCCTGGCCCTGCCTTTCCTGCTGCTGGAGACCTATGGCCGCAGCGCGCTTCAGGCGGGGCTGCTGCTTACCGCCTGGCCCCTGGCCATCGTCACGGTGGCGCCGCTGTCGGGCTGGCTGATAGGCCGCCATCCCGACGGCCTGCTGGGCGGCCTGGGCATGGCGGTGTTTGCCGCGGGGCTGTGGCTGCTGGCGCTGCTGCCGGCGCAGCCGTCGGATCTCGATGTCATCTGGCGCCTGGTGCTGTGCGGCGCGGGCTTTGCGCTGTTCCAGTCACCCAACAACCACACCATCGTGCGCTCGACCCCCGTCCTGCGCAGCGGCGCGGGCAGCGCCATGCTGGGCACGGCGCGGCTCACGGGCCAGACCATGGGGGCGATCATTCTCGCCACGCTGTTTGCGCTGTGGCCGGGCCATGGCGGCACGGCTGAAACGGTGGCGCTGGTGGGCGCGGGCTTCTTCGCGGCGCTGGCGGGCATCTGCAGCAGCCTGCGCATCCGCCAGCCGCGGGTCTGAGGCGCCGGCGCGGCGGCGACACGCTGGCGACACAGGCCCGCGGGGCGCCAACGCACAATGCCCCAGCGGCCCTGAGGCCGGCGTATCACTACCATCACAGGAGACAGCGAGATGACGCGTAAAGTGCAACAACTGTTTGATCTCAGCGGCAAGACGGCCCTGGTGACCGGAGGCTCGCGGGGGCTGGGCCTGCAGATGGCGCAGGCGCTGGGCGAAGCCGGCGCGAAGATCGTGCTGAGCTCGCGCAAGGAGGCCGACCTCGAGGAGGCCACCGCCGTATTGCAGGCCGGTGGCATCGATGCGCGCTGGATCGCGGCCGATTGTGCGCGCGAGGAAGACATCCTGCGACTGGTCGACGAAACGCTGCAGCGCGTGGGCGATGTCGATATCCTGGTCAACAATGCCGGCGCAAGCTGGGGCGCGGCGGCCGAAGACCATCCGACCGCGGCCTGGGACAAGGTCATGAACCTGAACGTGCGCGGCTACTTCCTGCTCAGCCGCGAAATCGCCAAGCGCAGCATGATTGCGCGCCGGTCCGGGCGCATCATCAATATCGCCTCGATTGCCGGTCTGGCGGGCAATCCCATCGAGATGAAGACCATTGCCTACAACACTTCCAAGGGCGCGGTGATCAACTTCACGCGTGCGCTGGCCGCGGAGTGGGGCGTGCATGGCATCAATGTGAACGCCATCTGCCCGGGCTTCTTCAAGACCAAGATGGCCACGGTGCTGATCGAGACGCTGGGCGAGGAAAAGATGGCCAGCCACGCGCCGCTGCGCCGCCTGGGCGACGACGAGGATCTCAAGGGCATCACGCTGCTGTATGCCTCGGACGCGGGCAAGCACATCACCGGCCAGTGGATGGCGGTTGACGGCGGCGTGAGCGTGGTCACGGGCGGATAGCCTCCGGTCGGGGCCTGTTTCGCCCCGACAATAGCGCTGCCGCGGCGCGCTCAGCGCCTGGCCCCGCGGGCGGGTGCAGCCCTGAATCAAGAAAGGCCGATCCGGTGTTGAGTTTCGAAGCAGACATTCCTTTTGTGAGCGAGTTGGGTTTTACGCTGCACAAGCGCGCCGACGGCGAGTCCGAGCTGCATTACACGCCGCGTTCAGAGCATCTGAACTCTTTTGGCGTGACCCATGGCGGCGCCTTGATGGCGCTGCTGGACGTGGCCATGGCGCAGGCCGCCTGCAGCGTGGTGCCCAACACCGGCGGCGTGACGATTGAAATGAAGACCTCGTTCATGCTGCCAGCGCGCGGCGCGCTGGTGGCCAAGGGGCAGCTGCTGCACAAGACGCATGGCGGCATGGCCTATGTGGAAGGCGCGGTCTATGACGCCCAGGGCCTGATGTGCTGCAAGGCCTCGGGCACCTTCAAGCTCAAGCACCGCGAACCTCTGAAGACTGCGCTGGTCGCGGCCCCCGGGGGCGCACCCACCTGAGTGGGCGACAGCGCCCGCGCGCTGCCGGTTTCGCCAGGCTTTCGATGACATTGCAATGATCAACAGGAGACATCACATGACCCAGAATCAGCAAATTCTTCTCGATAACCGCCCCCAGGGCGAAGCCGTGGAAAGCAACTTCAAGCTGGTGCAAGGCGAGGTGCCGGCGCTGCGCGATGGCGAGGTGCTGGTGCGCCACCATTACCTGAGCCTGGATCCCTACATGCGCGGGCGCATGAACGACAGCAAGAGCTATGCGGCCAGCCAGCCGCTGGGCGAGGTGATGCTGGGCGGAACCGTGGGCGAGGTGGTCGAAAGCCGCAACCCCAAGTTTGCCGCCGGCGACCAGGTCGTGGGCATGGGCGGCTGGCAGGAATACAGCGTCGTGGACGGCAATGCGCCCGGCATGCTGCGCAAGGTCGACACCACCCATGTGCCGCTGTCGCACTACCTGGGCGCGGTGGGCATGCCCGGAGTGACGGCGTATTACGGCCTGGTGAAGCTCATTGCGCCCAAGGCCGGCGAGACCGTGGTGGTGAGCGCGGCCACGGGCGCCGTGGGCAGCGCCTTCGCGGCGCTGGCCAAGGCGCGCGGCTGCCGTGTGGTGGGCATTGCGGGCGGGCCCGAAAAATGCCGTTATGCGACCGAGGAACTGGGCTTTGACGTCTGCATCGACTACCGCGAGCACGCCGATGTCAAGTCGATGTCGCAGGCGCTCAAGCAGGCCTGCCCGGACGGCATCGACGGCTATTTCGAGAATGTCGGCGGCTATATCCTTGACGCCGTGCTGCTGCGCACCAATGCCTTTGCGCGAGTGGCGGTCTGCGGAATGATTGCCGGCTATGACGGCCAGCCGCTGCCGCTGCAGAACCCGGCGCTGATCCTGATCAACCGCCTGAAGATCGAAGGCTTCATCGTCAGCGAGCACATGGAAGTCTGGCCCGAGGCGCTCAAGGAACTGGGCACGCTGGTGGCCACGGGCAAGCTGCGCCCGCGCGAGACCGTGGCGCATGGCCTGGCGGCGGCGCCCGCGGCCTTCCTTGGCTTGCTCAAGGGCAAGAACTTCGGCAAACAACTCGTCAAGCTGGTCTGAACGACTGAAGGGCTGCCATGATCAATGATTTTCAAGGCAAGACCGCGGTGCTGACCGGCGCCGGTTCGGGCTTCGGTCTGGAATGCGCGCGCATAGGCGCACGCCTGGGCATGAACCTGGTGCTGGTCGACGTGCAAAAGGAAGCGCTCGAGGCGGCGGCCGAGGAGCTGCGCGCCGCCGGCGCGCAGGTGCTGACCCAGCGCGTCGACGTGTCCAACCGCATGCAGATGGAAGTGCTGGCGCGCAGCGTGCAGGAGCACTTTGGCGCGCCGCACCTGGTGTTCAACAACGCCGGCGTGGGCGCGGGCGGACTGGTCTGGGAAAACTCCGTGGCCGACTGGGAGTGGGTGCTGGGCGTGAATGTCTGGGGCGTGATCCACGGCGTGCGCCTGTTCACTCCCATGATGCTCGAGGCCGCGCAGGCGGATCCGGGCTACCGCGGTCATATCGTCAACACCGCCAGCATGGCCGGACTGCTGACGCCGCCCAACATGGGCATCTACAACGTCAGCAAGCATGCGGTGGTGAGCCTGACCGAGACGCTTTACCAGGACCTGTCGCTGGTCACCGACCAGATAGGCGCAAGCCTGCTGTGCCCTTATTTTGTCGCCACGGGCATCCACCAGAGCGAGCGCAACCGCCCGGAAGGCAAGACCAATCCGGTGCAGACCGCGAGCCAGAAGATAGGCCAGGCAATGACCGACAAGGCGGTGTCGTCGGGCAAGGTCTCGGCCGCCGAAGTCGCGCGCAAAGTGTTTGACGCCGTTGCCGCCAACCAGTTCTACATCTACAGCCACCCCCAGGCGCTGGGTGCGGTGCAGGCGCGCATGGAAGACGTGGTCCAGGGCCGCAACCCCAGCGATCCGTTTGCCCACAAGCCCGAACTCGGCGCCAGCCTGCGCGCGGCCCTGCGCGCCACGCCGGACTGAAAATTCTCCGGCATCGAGACCAGGGCCGTGCAGACGGCCCTTTTTTGCTTTCTCGGCGGCCCAGGAGTGCATGGGGCAGGCGTGCCGCGAACGCGCCAGCGGCACACGCACACAAACCATTGGCAATAAGGTCGATGCCGGCACCGGGACGGCGATCTTTGCCCAGCAGCAAAAAAATGTGGCGCCCACGCCCAATTGCCACCGCCGTGCCTGTAACAAGGCGCTACATGATGGCATGATTCTCCGGCTTGCCTTTGCCGTTTTCCAGCGCTGCGCTGCGCAGCTATGCCGCGCCCCGGGTGCCGGCGGGGCGAGCTTTACAAAAGATAAATATTAGGCTTGCACAATGGTGCTCGCTTTCCACCCTCGAGTTTCCACCCATGACGTCTGCCTTGTTTTCTTCCGTGCGCGAGCGCCTGCAATCGTATTGGCAATCTCATACGCCTGGGCAGCAGGGCTGGCGCATGGCGGCGGTGGCCGCGGCGGTGGTGGTCGTGACGGCGGGCTGCTCGCCCAAGGCCGCCGAGGCCCCGGCGGCCAAGGCACCGACCAAGGTGGGCGTGGTCACGCTCAAGGCCCAGAGCCAGCAGCTCGATGCAAGCCTGCCAGGGCGCACGCGCGCTTTTCTGACGGCCGAAGTCCGGCCCCAGGTCTCGGGCATCGTGCAAAAGCGCCTGTTCACCGAAGGCGCAAGCGTCAAGGCCGGCCAGCCCCTCTACCAGATCGATTCCGCTTCGCTGCGCGCGACCCAGGCCAGCGCCGAGGCCGCGCTGGCCAAGGTGCGCGCCAGCCAGCGCACGCTGCAGGCGACGGCGGCACGCAACGCCGAGCTGGTGAAGATAGACGCCATCAGCCGCCAGGCCAACGAGGAAAGCCAGGCCGCGGTCGCGCAATCGGCGGCCGACGTGGCCGCAGCCCAGGCCGCGCTGGAGAACGCGCGCATCAACCTGCGCTACAGCAGCATCCAGGCACCCATCAGCGGCCAGACCAGCCTGTCGACGGTCACGCCGGGCGCGCTGGTCACGGCCAACCAGGTCGATGCGCTGACGACCATTGTCCAGCTCGACCCCATGTATGTCGACTTCACGCAGTCAAGCACCGAGCTGCTGCAGCTCAAGCGCGATATCCAGGATGGGCGCTTCCAGAAGCTCGAGCGCGATGCGCTGGCGATCCAGCTCAAGCTCGAAGACGGCCGCCTCTATTCGCACCGGGGCAAGCTGCAATTTGCCGGCGTGATCGTGAACCCCAGCACCGGTGTGGTGACGCTGCGCGCGGTGGTGCCCAACCCCGAAGGCGTGCTGCTGCCCGGCATGTATGTGCAGGCGCTGCTGCCCACGGGCGTGGCGCCCGAGGCGCTGCTGGTTCCCCAGCAGGCGGTGACGCGCGATATTGCCGGCAAGGCCAGCGTGCTGGTGGTCGACGCCGAGGCAAAGGTGCAGCGCCGGCCGATTGAAATCGACCGCGCCATCGGCAGCCGCTGGATGGTCACCTCGGGTCTGGCCGCCGGCGACAAGATCATTGTCGATGGCTTTCAGCGCATCAAGGTCGGCGACGCCGTCGAGCCCCAGGAAGTGGACCTGAACGCCAAGGCCAAGGTGGCCGCGCAAAGGGCTGCGCAAGCCAACGGCAACCCCGGCGCAGAGCCGGCCAGCGCCGCGCCGGCAAGCGCCGCGCCGGCCAGCGCCGCGCCGGCAAATGCCGCCACGCCCGCTGCTTCCGGCCCCGCGGCCAAGCCCTGAGAAAGCCCGCACGCCATGGCACAGTTCTTCATCGACCGGCCCATTTTTGCCTGGGTCATCTCCATCGTCATCATGCTTGCCGGCGCGCTGTCGATCTCCACGCTGCCGCTGGAGCAGTACCCCGACATCGCGCCGCCGCGCGTGACCATCACCGCCACCTATACCGGCGCTTCGGCCGAAACCGTGGAGAACTCGGTCACGCAGCTGATTGAGCAGCAGCTCAAGGGCATCGACAACCTGCTGTACATGGACTCGGTCAGCGACCAGTCGGGCCGCTCGCGCACCACGCTGACCTTCAGTCCCGGCACCAACATCGACGTCGCCCAGGTGCAGGTGCAAAACAAGCTGCAGTCGGCAATGAACCGTCTGCCCGAGGCCGTCAAGAGCCGCGGGGTGTTTGTCAACAAGGGCGGCAACGATTATCTGACGACCTACAGCTTCACTTCGCCCGACCCGAACGTGAGCCAGGTCGACATCGGCGACTACCTGACCAGCAACGTGGTCGATGTGATCGGCCGTGTCGACGGCGTGGGCGACATCCAGATCTTCGGCACCGGCTATGCCATGCGCATCTGGCTGGACCCGGCCAAGCTGCAGAAATATGCGCTGATGCCGTCCGACGTCATCACGGCGCTCAACAACCAGAATGCCCAGGTCTCGGCCGGCCAGCTGGGCGCCTTGCCGGCGGTCAACGACCAGCAGCTCAATGCCACCATCACGGCGCGCACCAAGCTCAAGACGGTGCAGGAATTCGAAGCCATCCTGCTCAAGTCCTCGCCCGACGGCGCTGCCGTGCTGCTCAAGGACGTGGCGCGCGTGGAGCTGGGCGCCGACAACCTGAGCATCACCTCGCGCCTGAACGGCCGCCCCGGCGCGGGCATGGGCATTGTGCTGGCCGACGGCGCCAACGCCACGGCCGTGTCCGAGGCGGTGAACGCCAAGCTTGCCGAAATGCAGCCGTTCTTTCCCAACGACCTCAAGCCTTTCATCAGCTCGGACTCGACGCCGTTCGTGCGCGCTTCGATCGAGGAGGTGGTCAAGGCCTTGTTCGAGGCCATGCTGCTGGTGGTCGTGGTGATGTTCCTGTTTCTGCAGAACCTGCGCGCCACGCTGATTCCGGCCATTGCCGTGCCCGTCGTGCTGCTGGGCACGTTTGGCGTGCTCTCGGTTGCGGGTTTCTCGATCAATACGCTGACCATGTTCGGCCTGGTGCTGGCCATCGGACTGCTGGTCGATGATGCCATCGTGGTCGTGGAAAACGTCGAGCGCGTGATGAGCGAGGAGGGGCTGTCGCCCAAGGAGGCGACGCGCAAGTCCATGGCCGAAATCACGCCGGCGCTGGTCGGCATCACGCTGACGCTGTCGGCGGTGTTCATTCCCATGGCCTTCTTCGGCGGCTCCACGGGCGTGATCTATCGCCAGTTCTCCATCACCATCGTCTCGGCCATGGTGTTGTCGGTGTTTGTCGCGCTGACGCTCACGCCCGCGCTGTGCGCCACCTTGCTCAAGCCCGTGGCCAAGGGCCATGGCCACCATGACGGCGCGCCGCGCCCCGGGCTGCGTGGCGGCATGGACCGTTTCTTCCGCGCGTTCAACCGCGGTTTCGACTACAGCTCGCACAAGGCGCAAAGCACGGTGGGCAGCCTGCTGCAGCGCAGCAAGCGCATGGCGCTGGTGTTTCTGCTGATCTGCGCGGGTACGGCTTTCCTGTTCACCAAGCTGCCGACCTCGTTCCTGCCGGTCGAGGACCAGGGCTATATGCAGGTGCAGATCACGCTGCCTTCGGGCAGCACCAACGCCCGCCTGCAGGCGGTGATTGCCGAAGTGCAGCAGTACTTTGCCGAGCAGCCCGATGTCGTGAGCTTTAACTCCATCACCGGCCTGGGCGGCGACCAGGCGTCGGCGCGCGGCTTCGTGCGCCTCAAGAGCTGGGCCGAGCGCCCGGGCAAGGACCAGACGGCGGATGCAATTGCACGCAAGGCCACCCGCGACCTGCGCCGCCTGCGCGATGCGCGCATCTTTGTCATGCTGCCGCCGGCGGTGCGCGGCCTGGGCTCGAACGCCGGCTTCAACTTCCAGCTCAAGGACTTGAACGGCCTGGGCCATGAGGCGCTGGTGGCCGCGCGCGACAAGCTGCTGGCGCTGGCGCCAAGCGAGCCCACGATACAGAACCTGCGCACCAACAACCTGGACGACAGCTCGCAGCTGGGCGTGACCATCGACGACCGCAAGGCCGCGGCGCTGGGCGTGAGCACGGCCAACATCAACAGCGTGCTGTCCAGCGCCATGGGCGGAACCTACGTCAACGACTTCCTGAACAACGGCCGCGTCAAGCGCGTCTACGTGCAGGGCGACGCGCCTTACCGCATGCTGCCCCAGGACATAGGCCAGTGGACGGTGCGCAACGACAAGGGCGAGATGGTGCCGTTCTCGGCGTTTTCTTCGACCAGCTGGACCTATGGTTCGCCCCAGCTGATGCGCTACAACGGCAGCCCCAGCTTCGAGTTCGTCGGCGACGCGGCGCCAGGCGTGAGCTCGGGCGCGGCCATGGATGCCATCGAGAAACTGATGGAGCAGATGCCCGTGGGCATAGGCTACGAATGGACCGGTGCGTCGTACCAGGAGCGGCTGTCGGGCGCGCAGGCGCCGCTGCTGTACGCCATTTCCGTGCTGTTCGTGTTCCTGTGCCTGGCCGCGCTCTATGAAAGCTGGACCGTGCCGCTGGCCGTGATCCTGGCCGTGCCGCTGGGCGTGGTTGGCGCGCTCATCTTCACCGGCCTGCGCGGCATGAACAACGACGTCTACTTCCAGGTGGGGCTGTTGACCACGGTGGGGCTGGCGTCAAAAAACGCGATTTTGATTGTCGAGTTCGCAACCCAACTGCAGGAGCAGGGGCGCAGTCTGCGCGATGCCACGGTCGAGGCCGTGCGCCTGCGCCTGCGCCCGATTTTGATGACTTCGCTGGCATTTGGCTTTGGCGTGCTGCCGCTGGCCATAGGTACGGGCGCCGGTGCCGGCGGGCGCCAGGCCATCGGCACGGCCGTGCTCGGCGGCACGGTGTTTTCGACGGTGCTGGGAATTTTCTTCGTGCCGGTGTTTTTCCTGCTGGTGCGCAGCTGGTTCGCGTCGCGCGCCAAGGGCGCGGCGCCGGCTGCGAGCACCGATGACCGCAACGCAAAGGGCGTGGCATGACTGCAATGAAGATGGACAACAAGAAGGCGTATCGGCTGCACGGCCTGGCCAGCGCGGCGGCCCTGGCTGCGGCGGCCTTGACCGGCTGCATGAACCTGGCTCCGCAGTACAGCACGCCCACGGGCATGGTGCCGGCCGAAGTCGGCACTGCCGGCGCGCCGGTGCAGGCCACGCCCGCGAGCCTGGATGCGGCCCAGGCCCTGGCCTGGGTGCAGTCGCCGGGGCTGCGCGAGGCGCTGGCGCTGGCGCTGGCCAACAACCGTGACCTGCGCGTGGCGCTGGCGAACATCGACAAGGCGCGCGCGCAATATGGCATCAGCGAGGCCGATCTGCTGCCCACGCTCAACGCCAGCGGCCAGGGCAGCCGCAGCCGCACGGCAGCCGATCTGGCCAGCAACGGCCGCTCTGCCGTGGTTAGCCAGTACACCGCCCAGCTGGGCATGACCAGCTACGAGCTCGATCTCTGGGGCCGGGTGCGCAACCTCAACGAGGCCGCGCTGCAGGCCTTTTTGCAGTCGGGCGAGAATCAGCGCAACGTGCAGCTGACGCTGCTGGCCGATGTCGCCAATGCCTGGCTGACGCTGGCCGCCGACCAGGCGCGGCTCACGCTGGCCGAGCAGACACTGGCCGCGCGCCGCCAGTCGTTTGCGCTGACCGAGCGCATGCATGAGCTGGGCTCGACCTCGGGCCTGGTGCTCGAGCAAAACCGCACCACGGTTGACGCCGCGCGCGCCGATGTCGCCGGCTTCAGCAGCCAGGTGGTGCGCGACCGCAATCTGCTGCAGTTGCTGGCGGGCGGTCCGCTGCCCGAAAGCGCCATGCCGGCGCCGCTGCAGCTGTCGGCCGCCACTTCCGCGGCGGCGCTGCTGCCCTTGCCCGTGCCCTTGCCGTCCAGCGTGCTGCTTGCGCGCCCCGACGTGCGCTCTGCAGAATATCAATTGCGCGCGATGAACGCCAACATCGGCGCGGCGCGCGCCGCGCTGTTCCCGACCATCAGCCTCACGGCCTCGGTGGGCACGGGCAGCAACGAGCTGTCGGGCCTGTTTGGCAGCGGCAGCAGCACCTGGAGCTTTGTGCCGCTGGTGCGGCTGCCGATCTTCGACGGCGGGCGCAACCGCGCGAACGTCGCCGTGGCCCAGGCCAACGAACAGGTGGCGCTGGCGCAATACGAAAAAGCCGTGCAGACGGCTTTTCGCGAAACCGCCGATGCGCTGGCCGAGCGCGCACAGTGGGCCGAACGGCTGTCCGCCCAGGCCTCGCTGGTCGCGTCCACGCAAAAAGCCTTTGATCTGTCCGAAGCGCGCTTCAAGTCCGGCGTGGACAATTACCTGGCGGTGCTCGATGCCCAGCGCAGCCTCTACGCCGCGCAGCAGACGCTGATCACGCTGCAGCTGCAGGAGCAGCTCAACCGCGTGACGCTGGTCAAGGTGCTGGGCGGCGAGCCGGTCGCCGTGGCCGCCGCTTCGGCACCGGCGCTGCGCTGACGCGCGCTCAGCGTCTTTGGGGCGGCCGGGCGGCAGCTTCGAGCACCGCTTCGCCCAGCAGTGCGATCGACAGCGGCGCGCAGCCTTCGGCGTCGTTGCTCACGGTGACATAGGCGCGCTGGCCTCGGCTGGTGATGCCGGCGATGGTGCTTGCCAGCAGTGCGCGGGTGTGCGGATCGGGCGAGCGGATTTCGTTGAACGGCGCATGCGCTTTCTGCGCGTCTTCATAGCCATAGGGCCCGAAGCTGCGGTTCAGGTTCCAGCGGCAGACCAGCGGCCCGGGCCACAGCGAGCGCAGCAGCGGCAACTGCTCTTCGATGGGCGGCATCTTGCCGTGCAGTCCCAGGCAGAACGTGGCGCCGGTCGCACGCAGCACGTCGGCAAACGCCGCCACCAGCAGCTGGGGGTCGCGCACTTCCACGGCGACGATGACCTCGGGATGCTCGCTCAGATGGGCTCGCACGGTTTCCAGCAGCACGCGCAGCCGCTCCAGCAGGGCCGAAGGCCGGCTCAGCCAGTCCCACGACAGCGGGCTGAGCTGGAACACCAGCACGCCCAGCTGCGCGCCCAGGCCTTCCAGCGTGGGCAGCACAAAGGCCGACACCGCCAGCTGCGGGTCCAGAAACGCAGGGTTGGCCTCGCGCCCGCGGCCGTCCTCGGCGCGCACCAGTGCATCGGTGATGACGGACGGGCATTTGACGACAAAGCGAAAATCGGCCGGCGCCTGGCCCGCATAGGTGGTGTACTGGCTCACGGTGAGCGGTCGCCAGAAGCTGCGGTCTATGCAGATGGTGCGCAGCAGGGGGTGCTGGGCATAGGCGGTGAGTCCTTTTTTCGCCAGCACGCTGGCGTCATAGGCGCCGTCCCAGACCAGGCCTTCCCAGCCAGGGTAGGACCAGGTCGAAGCGCCCATGCGCAACAGCGCCGGCAGCGCCGCTGCCAGCTCGCGCAGATGGGGCGGCGTGGGGACAGGCTGTACGCCCGCTGCGCGCGACGTGCCCGCAGCCGCTGGCTTGCTGTTCAGATCGTCGTCATCGGGCGCAAAGGCGTCGTCAAATAAATCGTTTTGCATGGAGTTGGAACGGTTTGTAAAACAGTGCCACAAAACCCATGATATTTCGTCTTGCATGGGCAGGCTGTGCGGTCGGCATTGCAGGCCTTTGAGGCATTCCAATGCCCATGATGCATGCGGCAAACCCGCACTGCCAGATTTGCCGCAGGGCGGGCGATCGCTCAGGCGTGAGCGTTCCCGCCTATGGCACACTGGCAGGCTTCCCTTGATCCATCGCCGTGGGGCGAGTACCGCATGCAAAAAATCATCGGGCAAATTGCCGCAGAAATCAAAGTCAGCCAGCAGCAGGTCACCGCGGCCGTCGAGCTGCTGGATTCCGGAGCCACCGTGCCCTTCATCGCCCGCTACCGCAAGGAGGTGACGGGCGGCCTGGACGACGTGCAGCTGCGCGAACTCGAGGCCCGGCTGTCCTACCTGCGCGAACTCGAAGACCGGCGCGTGTCGGTGCTCAAGAACATCGACGAGCAGGGCAAGCTCACGGACGCGCTGCGTGCGGCCATTGCGGCCGCGCCGACCAAGCAGGAACTCGAAGACATCTACCTGCCGTTCAAGCAAAAGCGGCGCACCAAGGGCCAGATCGCCAAGGAGTTCGGCATCGAACCCCTGGCCGACAAGCTGTTTGCCGATCCCACGCTCGATCCGCATGCCCAAGCCCAGGCCTATTGCCGGCCCGCGACGCTGCTGGACGACGGCAAGCCCGGTCCCGATTTCTCGCACACGCTGGCGGTGCTTGACGGCGTGCGCGACATCCTGTCCGAACGCTGGGCCGAGGATGCGGTGCTGGTGCAGGCGCTGCGCGAGTGGCTCTGGGAGGAAGGCCTGCTGCGCAGCAAGAAGGTCGACGCCAAGAACGAGAACGACCCCGAAGTGGCGAAGTTCCGCGATTACTTCGAATATGACGAGCCGATTGGCCGCGTGCCTTCGCACCGCGCGCTGGCGGTGTTTCGCGGCCGGGCGCTGGAAATCCTCGAAGCCAAGCTGGTGCTTCCGGTGGAGCCCGAGCCGGGCCAGCCCAGCCTGGCCGAAGGCCGGATCGCGTTGCACCTGGGCTGGAGCCATGCCAAGCGCGCGGCCGACGACCTGCTGCGCAAATGCGTGGCCTGGACCTGGCGCGTGAAGCTGAGCCTGTCGACCGAGCGCGACCTGTTCTCGCGCCTGCGCGAAGACGCCGAGAAGGTCGCGATCAAGGTCTTTGGCGACAATCTGCGCGATTTGCTGCTGGCCGCGCCCGCGGGCGCGCGCACCGTCATGGGGCTCGATCCAGGCATTCGCACCGGAGTCAAGGTGGCCGTGGTCGATGCCAACGGCAAGCTGGTCGATACCGCCACCGTGTTTCCGCACGAGCCGCGCAAGGATTGGGACGGCGCGCTGCACACGCTGGCCAAGCTCTGCGAAAAGCATGGCGTGAACCTGATTGCCATTGGCAACGGCACGGCCAGTCGCGAAACCGACAAGCTCGCCGGCGATCTGATCAAGCTGATGGCCAAGCTCGAGCAGAACATCCAGAAGGTCGTCGTCAGCGAAGCCGGCGCCTCGGTGTATTCGGCCAGCGAATTCGCTTCGCAGGAAATGCCCGATGTCGACGTGAGCCTGCGCGGCGCGGCCAGCATCGCGCGGCGCCTGCAGGACCCGCTGGCCGAGCTGGTGAAGATCGACCCCAAGAGCATTGGCGTGGGCCAGTACCAGCACGACGTGAACCAGAGCGAACTGGCACGCACGCTCGATACCGTGGTCGAGGACTGCGTGAATTCCGTGGGCGTTGACCTGAACACCGCCAGCGCGCCGCTGCTGTCGCGTGTTTCGGGTCTGTCGGGCAGCGTGGCCAAGTCGGTGGTGCGCTGGCGCGACGCCAACGGCAGCTTCAAGAGCCGCAAGCAGCTGATGGAAGTCAGCGGCCTGGGCGCCAAGACCTTCGAGCAGAGCGCGGGCTTCTTGCGCATCCGCGGCGGCGACAACCCGCTGGACATGACCGGCGTGCACCCCGAGACCTATCCCGTGGTGGAAAGCATCATTGCCACCACCGGCAAGCCCGTGGCCGAGCTGATGGGCCGCGCCGACATGCTCAAGACCCTCAAGCCCGAGCTGTTCGCGAACGCGCAGTTCGGCGTGATCACGGTGCGCGACATCCTGGGCGAGCTGGAAAAGCCCGGCCGCGATCCGCGCCCGGACTTTGTTGTTGCCCGCTTCAACGACGGCGTGGACGACATCAAGGACCTCAAGGAAGGCATGACGCTCGAAGGCACGGTGAGCAACGTCGCGCAGTTCGGCGCCTTTGTCGACCTGGGCGTGCACCAGGACGGCCTGGTGCATGTGAGCCAGATGAGCCACAAGTACATCACCGATGCGCGCGAAGTCGTCAAGACCGGTCAGATCGTCAAGGTCAAGGTGCTTGAAGTCGACGTGGCGCGCAAGCGCATCAGCCTGACGATGAAGCTCGATGCCGCGCCGGCGCGGCGTGACGGCCCGCGCGACAACCGCTTCGAAGGCGCGGGCCGCGGCTATGCGCCCGCGCCGCGGCGCAATGAGCCGGTGGCGCAGAATGCCATGGCTTCGGCGTTTGCCAAGCTGCAACCCGGACGCGGCAAGTAGTTCGGCGCAGCCCTGGCGGCGCTGGCGCCGTTAGGGCCGGGCCGCTAGGGCCGTTAGCGCCGTTAGCGCCATTGCGCGGGAAGCAGGTCGTGGAGCGGCGTCGGGTCGCGCGCAAACGCATGCACGCTGGCCAGGGTGCCGGGCACGGCCTGGCTCAGCGCGTCCAGGTTCAGGCGCGCGAGTTGCTGCATCCAGGGGATGTCTATGCCACCGCCCGGGCCGGGGCGCGAATAAATGGTTTCCAGCATGCGCCTGGCCTCGGCATTGCCGGCGTTGGCCGCGCGCTGGTACAGGCGCAGGGCCTCGGTGTAGTTGGCCGGCACGCCTTGGCCGCGGTGGTAGCGCCTGGCCTCGGCCAGCCACTGGGCGCTTGCTTCAAGCTGCTGGCTCGCCGGCTTGCTGACGGACTCCGACTGCAGCCATTCGGCGTTTGCCGCTGCCGCCGCAGAGCGCGCCGCGGCCTGGCGGAACTGCCTGAGCGCTGCCGGGCGCTGGCCGTTTTCCAGCAGTGCCAGACCGTATTCGACCTGGGCCGCGGGGTTGCCGCCGGCGGCCGCACGCGCCAGCAGTCCGTCGGGTGGCGGCGGCCGGCTGTTGCGTTGCAGGGGGGCCATGTGTTTGGCGCGCAGCCACTCGAAGTAGGCCGCACGTGCCGGATCGGTGCGCCGCAGCTGGGCTATCCAGGGAGCGGCGGCGACGGGCTGCGGCGGTCCCGAGCAACCATCGATGGCGCACCAGGCCAGACCGGCTGCCGCCAGCGGATGGCCCAGCTCATGCGCGCGCTTGAACCATTGGTGGGCCGCGGCCGGGTCGGCCGGCGTGCCCGAGCCGTGCAGCGTCACCAGGCCCAGCAGCCAGGCGGCGTCGCGCTGGGCAGTACTTTTCCCCTGGGGCGCCGCGTTGGCCTGGGCGCGCAGGCGTTCCAGGGCCAGCAGCTGCGGCGTGCGCGCGCCGCCGCTGACGGTGGGCGCCGCCGGCTGCACATGCGCGCGGTCGATCTCGGGAGAGGGCGTGACCGTGGCTCCCGGGGGCGGGCGCTGCGGCCCGCGCTCCTCGGCAATCGGTCCGGTGGCCAGCGCCTGGGCCGAGGCCCCGAGCTGCAGGCCCAGGACCAGCGCCATACCCAGCGCCAACCGGCAGCCGGCGCGGCGCTTGACCTGGGTGAAAGTGCGACGCATGGGCATGGCGCTCACCGTGCAGCCGCGGGGGCCGGGGCCGGCGCTGCAGCGGCTGCGCGCCGCGGCACGACCTGCCACATCAGGCGCTGGCTGCTGAGGGGCTCGGCGCCGGCGGCCTGCTGCAGCGCGCTGGCAACGTCGTCGAGCGTGCGCATGCCGGTCACGGGCACGAAGGCCGGGCCCTGGAATGCTGCGGGCAGCTGCTGACCCATGTCGTTGCCGCTGGCAAAGCAGGCCACGCCTTCGGTGCCGGGGGTGCCGGCGTCCATCACGAAGCCGGGCTGCGGGCTCATCCAGTCAGGAATGCGCAGCGCCTGGTTGGCCGATACCCAGCCCGAGGGATTGGTGCTGTTGGGCAGCAGCCGTATGACCGTGCCCGCGGCGCTGCCCATATAGCAGCTCATATAGGAGGTGCGCGAGACCGTGGCCGAAAGAAAGATCTGTTCGCCGACTTCAAATGTCGTGCGGTCCAGCATGATGTTCTCGATCTGCATGTCGATCACGCGTTCGGCAACGGTCACTGCGCCCGTGCCCGGAAGTTCCAGGCTTTGCCCGTTCTTGCTGGTCCAGCCGACACGCGTCAGCTTGCCGTCGGGCCCCACGCCGACAAAGCCGCTGAGTGCGCGCTCGTAGGTGGTGAAATCGGTCACGCCCGTGACCACCATGCCCTGGTCGGCCTGAAAACGCGCCAGCGCGGTGCGCAATGCGCCGCTTTGCGGGCTCAGCACCTGCGAGCTCAGCGGCAGATAGCCCTTGCGTATCAGCGAGCGCTGCACCAGCTGCTGGCGTGCGTCGGGGCCCGACTCCTCGTACCAGTCACGCAGCTGGCGCTGGAAATCGGGGTGGGTCTGCTCCAGCGTCAGGCACTGCCAGTAAGGCACGCGCGCCCATTTGCCCAGCAGCTCTATCATGCCCAGCTCGACCAGGGTGCGCACGGCCGGACCGGACCCCTGGGCGTAGTCGCGCCCGACGGTGAACTGCACGCCGTAGCTGCCTATGCGGCCCGCAAGGTCCAGGCCCTGGCCGCCGTTGGCAATGATGATTTCGTTGGCCGAGTCCAGGCCGGGAATGATGGTGCGGTTGCGGAATTCACCGAGGTGCATTTCCAGGCCGATCACGGTGGCGTTGCGGGTTCGGCTGTAACCCGTCTCCAGCCGGCTGGCGGAAGTGCCGACATCGAACTCGTTGCGCAGCACGTTCTGGTCGACAAAGGCAATGGCGCCCGAGATGTACAGGGCGGGGCGCTGCAGCTGCATCTGGTTGTTGTTGAGCAGGATGGTGGTCAGGTTCTGCACCGTGTCCTGGCGCGCGATGTCGACTTCGTAGTCCACATAGCGGAAGGCATTGCTCAGGCGCGACATCTGCGAGAGAGCGGTGACCACCATTTCCTTGGTGGCCACGGCCACGCGGCCCGAGTAGTCGGGCAGCTGCTTGCTGGTGATCAGCGTGGTTGGCATGCCGGTCTCGCGCAGCAGCCGGTCCATGCACATCAGCGAATCCGAGAAACTCGAGATCGAGCGCACCGGGCGCACCGTGGGCCGGTTCTCGGCGTAGGCATAGCTCTGGAATTTGGCGTCCTTGCGCGCATTGAGCGGAGCGGTGCATCCCGCGAGCAGCATGCTCAGCCCCAGGGTCGATGCCAGCAGACCGCGCCATAGGCGATGCTCGCCCTTGGGCGCCTGCGGACGTGGGGACGGCACATCGTGCCGAGGGCGGTTGGAATGTTCCATGATGCAGCTCCGCAAAAGGCAGTCAGGTCCGCGCCGTGGCGCGGTCAATTGGGCTGGGCCGCGTCAGGTCCAGTGGGGTCCGCCGCCGGCGTTCAGCGGCAGGCGTTGATCAGATCGCCGCGCAGCACCACGATCTGCGGTGCCGAGTTGATCGTGCCGTTCTTGCCGGTCGCGGTATTGCTGGCAATTTCCTGCGTGCAGCTGCGCCGCAGGCCCTGGGTGGCGGTCGTGGTGATCACGTCCTTGTCGGTCTGGATGCCGTCGGTATTGCCGGACATCGACTTGGCCAGATAGCGCGAGACCTTTGCCTGGATGGCGACCGGCATCTCGCTGACGGTCTCCAGGCCCCTGGAGGGCGCCGCAGCGGCCCAGGGCATGTTCAGGTATTCGACGCGCGAGTTCAGCACCAGCGGATCCTCACCCGGCGCCGCGGCCGCAGGTGTGCCCAAGGCCAGAAGCGACGCGGCTGCAAGCAGCAGCCAGGCCCAGACGATTCGCCCCGGCGAGGCGACAGTGAGAAATGTCATGGCAAGCCTCCATTCGGTGAAAAGGCCGGCGTTGACGCTGCAAAGGCAACGTACAACCGCCGGCCTGGGTTGCGGGCAACCCTGTCAGGCCCGGATCAGTTGCAAACCTGGCAACCGTTGTTGCTCGACACGTTCTGCACCGCGCTGGAATTGCCGCTGGCAAAGTTGCCGACGTAGGAGTGCTTGAGAGCCACTACCTGAAGCTGCTTGGCATTCACATTGACCTTGCCCATGTTGGAGGCCAGGTTCTGGGTGCCGGTGGCGTCGTTGTTGGCTTCGTTGATGATGCCGCTGTGCGAGGCACTGACCATTTGCAGCGATGCCGCATTGATGCTCACGTTGCCGGTGTTGCTGGCCACGTTCTGTCGCGCTTCACCGTTGCCGGTGGCGCTGTTCTTGAGCGCCGAGTGCGACAGCGAGGTGATTTGCGTGGACGGCGCATTGATGTTGATCTCGGGGCCGGCAGGAGTGCTGGGGCCGCCACCGCCGCCGCCGCCACCACCACCGCCGCCAGGGCCGGTGGCAAATGCAGCTGCAGAAATCAGGCTCAGGGAGAGGAAAGCAAGCGTTTTCATGACAGATTCCTTGGTTACAAAAGGGCGCAGAGCGCTCGGGCGGTGTCTGGCAAAACGCTACCGGTTCCCGAAGGAATCAGCGCCATTGCGCTTTGCCTGGTTGCTACTGTGCGACTGCGCGACGGTTTGCTGTATCGCCTGTTGGCGGTAACCTCCCGTAGCACTTTTGCCTGGGGTGCTTCAGGCGAATTTCCAATGAATGCAAGCGTTTTAAGAGTCTTTCTCTATCGATTTTTCAGGGTGCATCGAGGTAGTAACAAATTGCAAGTAGAGCAACTTTGAAGAATAAAAATCAGCACAAGGGTGTGAAGTGCAAATTTTTTAGTTTTTTGTAAGGCCTTGCGTTCGCGTGCTGCGCCCGGGCCTGGGAAAAAGCGCAGCGGGCACGGGCAGCAGCAGATTTCACGGCGGCCCATGGCCGCAACGCGCCCCGGGTTTTGTTACAAATTGACCGCGTGGCCTTGCGCCATCGCGCAGAGGGGTTTGTCGACCCATGAACGGCTGGCTTGCATTTGCTACCGCATTAATTGGTATCAAAAAGTAAATTTTGTAATTTATAGATATTTGCGGGAGCAAATGTAGAGATTTGTTTCATCATGATTTCGTGTCTGATCCATCGGCGCCCAGGCGGTCCCTGTGAGCACCTCAAGCTTGTTTCTGTAGAAGGGGGTACTTCTCATGTCCATAGACAGCCCTGGCGCTGCGCAGGCGTCCCATCCGGACTGCTCGGCGCCCGCTCCCACCCTGCAGCCGCAATCCTTTCCCGCAATGCCCGCCTATCCCGGCGCGCGCCTCTGGCCCAACTTCCTGATCGGTCAGGTGGACAAGCCCGTGCGCGTGCTTCTGATCGACGACGATGCGCATATCCGCATGGTGATCGCGCAGGAACTCATGGCCGACGAGCGCACCTTGCTGGTGGCGCAGGCCAGCAGCATCAAGGAGGGGCGCAAGGCCATCCGCCAGCATGACTTCGATGTGATGCTGGTCGACATGCACCTGGGCGATGGCGAAGGGCTTGAACTGATCGATTTCATGAAGACGCTGCATCCATCCGCCGAGGCCGTGGTGGTGTCCATCATGGAAAGCGATGATCTGGTACTGCGCGCCTTCGAGCTGGGCGCCACCGGCTACCTGATCAAGAACTCATGGTTTGGCAACTACCCGATGGCGGTGCTGCAGGTGGCCAACGGGGGCGCGTCGATCACGCCCAACCTCGCGCGCCGCCTGCTGCAGCGCTTCGACAAGACCGCGGTCGAGGAAGTGCGTCGGCGCCAGCCCGACGAGGTTGAGCGGCTGTCGGCGCGCGAGCGTGAAGTGCTGCGCATGGTGGCAGGGGGCTACACCAGCGTGGAAATCGGCGTGCGGTTGACCATCAGCAGCATGACCGTCAACACCCATATCAAGAACATCTACCGCAAGCTGCAGGTGCGCACCCGCGCTCAGGCGGTGCGCTTTGCCTCGCTGCGGGGGATGTTCTGATGCGCACGCCGCTCCATTGGGGTGCGCTCTGAAGCAGCGGCTTGAGCCGACACACCATGTTCGGCCCCCATACCCTGCGCCGCGCCGATCTGGCCGCACTGCTGGCGCTGCTGGCGCTGCTGCTGTGGTGTGTCCCGCTCGGGCTGCTGGGCTGGCTGATTGGCAGCGCACGGCTGGCACTGCCGGCGCGCCTGGATGCGCCGTTGCAGCTCGGGGCCGGCGTGGCGCTGGCCAGCTGGCTGCTGGTCGGCACCTGGCTGGGCTTGCAGGCGCGGCGTGCCTGGGTGTGGCGCCGCCGGCGCAATCCGCGCCCCTCGCGTGAGATCCAGCTCGAACGCCAGCGCATTGCGCGCGCGCTGCACGATGCCGTCGGCTCGCAACTGGTCAACGCGGCGCTGCTGCTCGATGGCAGCGATGCGCGCCAGATCCATCTGCAGGCGGTGCTCGAGCATTGCCTGCTCGATCTGCGGCTGTTGGTCGACAGCATGGACGGCGATCAGAGCGTGCTCACCGACCGGCTGGCCATCTTGCGCCATCGCCTGCAGCCGGTGCTAGAGCGTCGGCGCATCGATGTCGTCTGGCAGGTGCCCGATAGCCATCAGCCGGGATTGCTCATGGGCGAGTGCGCACAGCACGTTGCCGCCATCGCTCAGGAAGCGCTGAGCAACATGCTCCAACATGCGCATGCCACGGCGCTGGAAGTGACGCTGGAGCTGCGCGGCGATGAGTGGCAGCTGCGCATCTGCGACGACGGCGTGGGCATTGCCAAGGCGTCGGGCCCGGCCTCGGCGGGCAAGGGCCTGCAGGGCATGGCCTATCGCGCCGCAAGCGCCGGCGCCCGCCTGGAGCGCGCTGTGGGAATTGGCGGGCGCGGCGTGTGCGTCCATGTCTGCTGGCCGATAAGCACCGCGCAGGATTGACTGGGTGGCCCTGGTCGCGCCCATCCGCTGTTCTTGAGATGTTTCGCGGTTACGGCTGACAGGCAGGCGGGGTGGTTTGGGATGCAATGGACGCTTGATGCCTTCCTCTCTTTCCCACCCTCCAAGCCATGCCCGAGACTTTCACTGACCCCGCATCGGCTGCTCCTTTGCCTGCCCGGCAGGCCCTTGCATCGGGCGATGCCGCCCAGGCGTCGCGCCACCGCGCCGAGGCCCAGGAACGGGTGCCTGTGGAGGCGCCGGTTCTGGCCCAGCTGGCGTCGATGCTGCCCGCCTTGCGCGTGCTCATCGGCCTGCTGATTGCGGCGCTGGTGATTGCCGGACTGTTTTTCGGCCGCGAACTGCTGGTGCCGCTGGCGCTGGCGCTGTTGCTGGGCTTCTTGCTCGATCCCGCCGTCACCCGGCTCAAGCGCTGGGGCTTGTCGCGCATGGCCGCCACCTTGATGGTGGTGGCCATCACGCTGTGCACGCTGGGCGGCATGGGCGCCTACCTGGGCAACCAGGTCAGCCAGTTGAGCTCCGATCTTCCGACCTACCAGAGCACCATACGCACCAAGCTGCGCGATCTGCGCAAGTACATCAGCGGCCCCAGCGTCTGGGACGGCGCGCGCAAGACCTACGATACCGTGGAAAAGGAAATTGCCAGTCCCAGCGGCGCGCCGGCGCCGCGCGTGCAGAAAGTCCAAATCCAGCCGGTGGAGCTCAAGCCCATGGCGCAGTTCACGGCCTGGCTCGACAAGGTCAGCGAGCCGGTGCTAATGGCCGGCATCGTGCTGCTGTTCGTGGTGTTGATCTTGCTGGACCGCGATGACCTGCGCGACCGCCTGGTGCGGCTGATGGGCGGCAACCTTCATCTGGCGACCAATGCGCTGGATGAGGCATCCGAACGCATAGGCCGCTACTTGCGCATGCAGTTCATCGTCAATGCAAGCTATGGCCTGCCCATGGCCGCTGGCCTGTGGTTCATAGGCGTGCCCGGGGCCATTCTCTGGGGTGTGGTCGCGGCAATCATGCGCTTCGTGCCCTACGTCGGCCCGATGGTGTCGGCGGTTTTTCCGCTGGCCCTGGCGTTTGCCGTCGATCCGGGCTGGAACATGTTTCTCTGGACGCTGTGCCTGATCCTCATGCTCGAGCTGATCAGCAACAACGTGGTCGAGCCCTGGCTCTACGGCTCGAGCACCGGGCTGTCGACGCTTTCCATCATCGTTGCTGCCACGTTCTGGACCGCGCTGTGGGGGCCGGTGGGCTTGATTCTTTCGACGCCGCTGACGGTGTGCCTGCTGGTGCTGGGGCGCTACCTGCCGGCGCTCAAGTTCATGGAGGTGCTGCTGGGCAACGCGCCGGTGCTGGATGCGCCCAGGCGACTGTACCAGCGCCTGCTCGGCGGGGATGTGGAGGAGGCCATTGAGTTGTGCACCGATACCGTGGACGCGCTGCTGCCCTCCAAGCCGACCCCGGCGCAGGTCAGCGAGGGCGTGACCCGGCTATATGACGAGGTGGTGATGCCGGCGCTGCGCGTGGCAACCAGCCACCATACGGGTGCGGCCACGGCCGAGCACCGTTTGCGTCTGGCGCAAGGCATGGAGCTGCTGCTTGCGGAACTCGAGGAGCTGTATCCGGCGCGCGCGCTGGCCGATGCCGGTAGCAACGCCCCTGTCGCGCCGCGCCCGCGCGTGCATTGCGTGGGCGCGCGCTGGGAAGTCGATGCCCTGGCGGCGGCTGCCATGGCGCATGCGCTGGAGCTGGACGGCCATGCCGCCAGCCATTCGGCGCATGCGCTCAGCGCGCGCATGCAGGCGCCCGACGACGCCAGCTGGGGCGAAGTCGACCTGCTGTGCCTGTCGGTCTTCACGCCCCAGCCCGAAGCCCAGGTGCGGCAGATCTGCCGCCGCCTGCACCGCCGCTGGCCCGGCCTGCGCATCGTGCTGGCGCTGTGGAATGCGCCGCCCGCGCTGCTGGCCGAAAGCGCAGCGCCGCAGCTGGGCGTGGAGGCGATCACCACCAGCGTGCGCGAACTTCGCCTGCGCGCCGATGCCTTGCTTGCGCCTTCTCCCAGTGACGGACCGCGCCCGGCGCCGGTGGCCGAGGACGATGCGGCGCGGGTGGCGGCACTCCATGCCAGTGGCTGGCTGGACGTCAACCACACGCAAGCCATCCATGACATGGTGGTGCATGCGGCAAATGCCTTTCATGTGCCTTTTGCCCAGGTCTCGCTGGTGGACGCCGACTGGGTGCATACGCCGGGCACGCTGTTGCCGCCCGCGCGTGACAGCGCGCAGGGCCCGGGCCTGGAGCGCGCCTTGTCGGTCTGCTCCTATGTGGTGCATGACGACCATCAGCTGCAGGTCGAGGACATCGCGCGCGACCCGCGCTTTGCCGACAACCCGCTGCTGCAGGCCGCCCGGCTGCGTTTCTATGCGGGCGTTCCGCTGCATGACAGACACGGCATGGTGCTGGGCAGCTTTTGCATCATGGACACCGCGCCGCGCGCTCTCGCCGACAACGAGTTCGCCTTGCTGCATGAAATGGCCAGGCAGCTGCAGAGCACGTTGTCGCGCAGCGCCGAAGTACCGCCGCCACCGGACGCCGGGCCCGCAGCCCCGGCAGCCCCGGCAGCGCCGGCAGCGCCCGCAGCCGATCCCGTGGCGGGCCCGCTGCTGGGCTCGGGCGCAGGGCCGGCCATGGTCTGAGACAGGCGCCGCAAGCCCGCCGTGCCGGCCCGGGTGCAGGGCGTGGCGCATTGCGTCCCAGTGCGTCCCAGTGCGCCCCAGTGCGTCCCAGTGCGCCCCAGTGCGTCCCAGTGCGTCCCAGTGCGCCCCAGTGCGTCCCAGTGCGTCCCATTCCGCCCCATTCCGCCCCATTCCGCGGTATGTACCCTGTTTGCGCGAGGGCAGGGCGGCGGTGCGCGGCCGCGACCTTTCCAGCCCCGGTGGCGGTGCGTTTCAAGCAGGGGGCCGCGAAGTGCGCCTTGTGCCGCGCCCCCGGCGGCTGCTGCAAGCCTGTTGCAAAAGCAGCACAACGCTGCGTCAAGCGCATTGATCCAGGGCGGCTGCGTCTGCCCAGAGGGAAATCCGCTTCAACCGGGCTTGTCTGGGCGGATGGCGACATGGGCCGAAACCAATGCCGGCAGCAGTTGTTTCTTGTGCGCGAACCTCGGCTCTTCCCATACTGCCAATGACGGCCAGCTTCTGCTGGCAGGGGTTGTCCGTCACGGAAAGAACATGTTCTTTTTGCAAGGAGAATCTCATGCAACCCAAAATCAGCCCTCTTGCAGCGCTAGTGTTAGGTGCAGCGGCTGCCTTGGTCTCGGCGTCCAGCATTGCCTGCACGCTTGCGCCGACCAACCCGGCCAGGATCAAGCAGATGATGGCCAAGGAAATCGCCCATAGGCTGGGCATGCGGCCCCAGGAGATCCCGCTGGGCGCCATCACCCAGCCACAACTGCACACGCCGCTGGGCCTGGGCGCGGACTGCAGCGGGCTGGGCGCCTATCACCACACCGCCGGATTTCGCATAGCCCCGCCCGCAGGACCGGACCAGGGCCCTCGTCCTCGCCCCGGACCTGGCCCGTGGCCCGGCCCCCGACCCGACCCCCGACCCGACCCTTGGCCTGGAGGGCCGGATCGCCAGCCCCGGCCTGGGCCGGACTCTCCCTGGCCCGACCGCAATCCACCGCGCTGTGCCTATGAAGGCGTGGCCGTCGTGCTGGGCTATGGCTACTCGAGCCCGGTGGCCGTTCATTTCGAGCACCGCTGCCGCTGATTGCCGGGCGCACATCGCTGGAGTCCGGCCCCAGCGCCCGCAGCAACTGACCAGGGAATCTTTACGGCGCCGGCAAGGAGAACCGCATGCATTTTTCAACAAAACCACTTGCTGCCGCCTTGCTGGGAGGCGCCTGCGTGCTGGCGTCACCCTGCATGGCCTGCTCCCTCCCACCGCCCGACGCCTTGCTGCTCAAGCAAGCGATGGCCAAGGAGATCGCTTTCAGGCTGGCCATCAAGGTCGCGCAAGTGCCCTTGGCCGACATCACCGCGCCGGTATTGCAACGTCCGCTGGAACTCGGTGCGGACTGCAGCGGTTTTGCCGCCTTCCATCACAGTTCGGGCTTCAGGCTGGTGTTGGCGACGCAGCAGCATGCATTTGCAACCATGGGCAAGCCGCAGACCGCCTCGGGGGCCGGAGCGCGCTATCGGGAACGCTACCGCTCGGGCGTCTATTCGCGCCGGCCCTGGGCTGGTGTCCAGCGCAATTTCTGGCTTGTGCCCAGGGCACAGAAGCCCGTGGGCCTGGACTATTCAGGCTATGTGCGCTGGCCGCAATACCCGACCGAGCGCCAGTTCGCGGCGTCCCAGCCAGCCACGTTCAACCCGCAACGCTGGCGTCAGTACCCGGACCCGTCGGCGTTCAAAGGGCAGCTGCCGCCGGCGGCGCCCGAACGATGGTCCACCCTGAGCGCCACCCCGGCCCAGTCCCTGGGGCAAGGTCTTTGCCGCTATGAGGGAATGGCCGTGGTTCTGGGCTATGACAGCGCCAGCCCGGTGGCAGTGCATTTCACGCAAGAATGCGATTGAGCATGAATGCGGCATAGGCACGCACAGCGGCAGGCAGCATTTCGTCTCTCCCGCAGGCTCGGCTTGCGGCATGATGGCGGCTGCCGGTGTCGGCTTATTCCTTGTCCGCACGATCTGTCGCGCTTGCCTTGGGCTGGTAGTTCCTTGATGTTATGCGCGCCGTGCCTTTCTTACCGTGAATGCTTCTCAAAATTTTTTGACCGCGCAGATGCGCGATGTGATTCGCCGCATGGAGCGCGCAGGACGCCCGCCCTTGCACAGCCTTTCTCCCGAAGCCGCGCGTGCCGCCTATGCCGCGGGCTCGGGCGTGCTGGAGATTGCCAAACCCGCGCTGGCGCGCGTCGAGCAGCTGCAGATACCGGCGCGCGATGGCCACCTGATGCCCGCGCGGCTTTACGCGCCCACCCCGGCACCGGCCGGTGCCTTGCCCGTGCTGCTGTATCTGCATGGCGGCGGCTTCACCATAGGCAGCGTGGAAACGCATGACGTGCTGTGCCGCGAACTCGCGCGCCAGGCCGGTTGCATGGTGATCTCGCTGGACTATCGGCTGGCGCCCGAGCACCGCTTTCCCACGGCCAGCAACGATGCCTGGGACGCCTTGCAGTGGCTGGCGCAGCAGGCCCGGGCGCTCGGTGCCGATGCCGCGCGCCTGGCCGTCGGTGGCGACAGCGCGGGGGGCACCTTGGCGGCGGTCAACGCCATACTGGCGCGCGATGCCGGCCTCACGCTGGCCCTGCAGCTGCTGATCTACCCGGGCACCACCGCCCACCAGGACACCGATTCGCACCGCCGCTTCGCGCATGGAATGGTGCTTGAGGAGGCCAGCATCAGCTGGTTCTTCGGCAACTATGTGCGCAGCCCCGCGGACCGCGAAGACTGGCGCTTTGCGCCGCTCAACGCTCACGACCTGGAGGGTGTCGCCCCGGCTTTTGTGTGCCTTGCGGAATGCGATCCGCTGGTCGACGAAGGCGTGGCCTATGCCGACCGCCTGCGCGCGGCGGGCGTGGCCGTGGACCTTGAGATCTACCGTGGCGTGACCCACGAATTCATCAAGATGGGCCGCGCCATTCCCCAGGCGCGCCAGGCCCACGCGGATTGCGCGCGCGCGCTGCGCCTGGCTTTTGAACTGGAGAACTGAATATGCTGCACCGGGAATCGTTTCGCTGTTTTCACCGCATGCGGGTGCGCTGGGCTGAAGTGGATGCGCATAGCGCCCATGCGCAATGCGCGTACCCGCCGCGCCTGGCTTTTGAAATGGAGAACTGAATATGCTGCACCGGGAATCGTTTCGCTGTTTTCACCGCATGCGGGTGCGTTGGGCTGAAGTGGATGCGCAAAAAATTGTCTTCAATGCACATTACATGATGTACGCCGACACGGCTATCAGCGAGTACTGGCGTGCATTGGCTGTGCCCTACGAGAGCGGCTTTGCCAAGCTGGGCGGCGAACTCTATGTGAAGAAAGCCACGGTCGAATACCACGCCTCGGCGCGCTATGGCGATGTGCTGGACGTGGGCGTGCGCTGCGCCGCCATCGGCAATTCGTCGATGCGCTATGAAATCGGCATTTTCAGCGGATCGGCGCTGCTTTCCAGCGTCGAGCTGGTCTATGTGTTTGCCGATCCGGCGACGCAGAAGTCCCAGCCCGTGCCGGCCGCGCTGCGCTTGCTGATCGACGATTTCGAAGCCGGCCGCGCGTTCACTGAACTGCGTTCGGGCGACTGGAATCAGCTCGGGCGCGAGGCGCTGCGCCTGCGCACCGACGTGTTCGTGCGCGAGCAGCAGATCGATGTCGCGCTGGAAGTCGATGGCCGCGACGAAGCCGCGCGCCATGTGGTGGTCTACAACCGCCTGGAGCAGGCCGTGGCCACGGGCCGGCTGATCACCGAGTCGCCTGGCGTGGGTCGCATAGGCCGCCTGGCCGTGGACCGCGACCTGCGCGGCAGCCGCCTGGGCCGCCAGGTGCTCGATGCCCTGGTTGCAGCCTCGCAGGCGCGCGGCGACCGCGAAGTGCAGCTGCATGCGCAGCGCAGCGCCGAAGGCTTCTACCTGCGTGCCGGCTTCAGCGTTCAGGGTGAGCCCTATGAAGAGGCGGGCATAGAGCACATCACCATGGTGCGCAGCTTCTGAAGCGCGCACCTGATCACATCACCTGGAGCATCCCATGCGCAAACTAGTGGCTTTGAGTGCTGCCCTGGTGCTGGGGCTGCCGCAGGCCCAGGCAGTGGCGCCTGCGGCAGCGGCAACCACGCCATTGCACCTGGCGGCGCAGCGCGACGACGCGCGCGCCATCGTGCAATTGCTGTCCCAGGGCGCGGCCATCGATGCACGTGATGCCCAGGGCCGCACGCCCTTGCTGGTGGCCACGCAGGGCAATCACATCCAGGCGGCCCGGGCCCTGATCGGTGCGGGTGCCGATGTGAACGCCAAGGACAGGATGCAGGACAGCCCCTATCTTTACGCCGGCGCGCGCGGCCACCTGGAAATCCTGACCATGACACTGGCCCAGGGCGCCGATCTGCGCAGCACCAACCGCTATGGCGGCACGGCGCTGATTCCGGCCAGCGAGCGCGGGCATGTGGAAACCGTGCGCCGGCTGATCGACGCGGGCGTGGCCGTGGACCATGTCAACCGGCTTGGATGGACGGCGCTGCTGGAAGCCATCATCCTGAGCGATGGCGGTCCGCGCCACCAGCAGATCGTGCAGGCCCTGGTCGATGCGGGCGCCAACGTGCAGCTGGCGGACGCCGACGGCGTGACGCCGCTGCAGCATGCCATTCGCCGCGGCCACGCCGAAACCCAGAGCATTCTGCGCGCCGCAGGGGCGCGCTGAAGCGCTCAGATATCGTCGAGCAGCGCGTAGGGCAGGGGCTGGAGTTTCAGCGCGGGCCCACCGGCGCTGCCGGCATGCAGGGCTTCCTCGGCCGACGCGATCTGCATCGACACCAAGGCCAGCCAGCCGCCGTCGGGCGCGGGCGCGGCCTGCACCACGGTGCCCGTGGGCTGCTCGGCATCGCTGGCGGCAAATACTTCCATGCCCACTTCAAGCGCGGCTTCTGACTGCACGATATAGGCGCGGCGCTTGAGCGTGCCGCGGAACTGGCTGCGGGCAACGATTTCCTGGCCCGGGTAGCAGCCCTTCTTGAAGTTCACGCCGCCCAGCGATTCGTAGTTGAGCATCTGCGGCACGAACAGCTCGAACAGCGGCGCGGTGAGCGTGGCCACGCCGCTTTGCACTTCGCTCCAGCGCCAGACATCGACGGACAGGGCGGCGGCCTGGGGCAGCGGCGTGCCCTGGGGGGCGATCCACAGCGCGCGCGGCTGGCCGGCGGCGGGATAGAGGTGCACCAGATGGGCTTCGCCCAGGTCCTGCTTGTCCCAGGGCGCGCCCGGGGCCTGGCCCGAGGCTGCGGCCACGGCGTCGCCCATCAGGCCGTGGAGCGCAAACTCCGCGCTGGCGTCGCTGAGCTTGGCCTTGGCGCGCAGCACGAACATCGACAGCCGCTTGAGCGTGGTGGCCAGGAGATCCTGGCTGCAGACCAGCAGTACTTCGGTGGCGCTGCGCTTGAAGCCTATGAAACTGGCCTGCATGCGGCCCTTGGCCGACAGGAAAGCAGCCAGGCGGGCATGCTGCAGGTCGAGCAGCGCGAAGTCCTGCGTGAGCTGATTGTGCAGAAAGCTGGCGGCGTCTTCGCCCTGCACGCGAATCACGCCGAGGTGGGAAATGGGGGCAATGCCATGAAAGGACTGGGTCATGGGTGAATTATGATGCCCGGTCACTTTCATGGGGCGGTAAAGGTTGTGCGTAGATTCTTCCAAGGACTGCTTTTTCTGGTGTTGATGGCGCTGGTCGCCGGGGGCGCGGCTGCCTGGTGGCTGCTGCAGCCGCTGGCGCAGAGCGCGCCTTCGCTCGAGCTCGAGATCGAGCCGGGTACGACGCCGCGCGGCGTGGCGCGCGACGTGGTCAAGGCCGGTGTGCAGACCGACGCCCGGCTGCTTTACGCCTGGTTTCGCCTGTCGGGCAAGGACCGGCTGATCAAGGCCGGCAATTATGAGATTCCCGCGGGTACCTCCCCCTACCAGCTGTTGCAAAAGCTCGCGCGCGGCGAGGAGTCGCTGCGCGCGCTGACGCTGGTCGAAGGCTGGAACTGGCGCCAGGTGCGCGCGGCTTTGGTGCGCGAGGAATTCCTGCGCCAGGACAGCGCGGCCCTGAGCGACGAAGCGCTGATGGCCGCGCTCGGCAAGCCCGGTGTGGCGCCCGAAGGCCGCTTCTTCCCCGACACCTATACCTATGCCAAGGGCAGCAGCGATATTGCCGTGCTGCGCCGCGCCGTGCATGCGATGGACCGGCGCCTGCAGCAGGTCTGGGAAATGCGCTCCGCCGACCTGCCGCTGCGCTCGCCCGAGGACGCACTGGTGCTTGCCAGCATTGTCGAAAAGGAAACCGGGCGCGCCAGCGACCGCGCGCAGATCTCGGGCGTCTTCATCAACCGCCTGCGCATAGGCATGCCGCTGCAGACCGATCCCACGGTGATCTATGGCCTGGGCGAGGCGTTTGACGGCAATCTGCGCCGCAGCCACTTGCGCGCCGACACGCCGTGGAACACCTACACCCGCAACGGCCTGCCGCCGACGCCGATTGCCATGCCCGGCAAGGCCTCGATGATGGCCGCCGTGCAGCCGGCAACCACGCCGGCGCTGTATTTTGTCGCCAAGGGCGATGGCAGCAGCCACTTCAGTGCTTCGCTGGACGAGCACAATAGGGCTGTGAACCGTTACCAGCGCGGGCGCTGAACCCGCGTCCGCCGCATTGAGGATTTAGAGATGAGCCCGAACGGCCTGTTTATTTCATTTGAAGGCATTGACGGTGCGGGCAAGTCCTCGCACATCAGCGGCCTTGCCGCGGCGTTCACGGCCCACGGTCGGCGCGTGGTGCTGACGCGCGAGCCCGGCGGCACGCCGCTGGCCGAGAAGCTGCGCGTGCTGCTGCTGGGCGATGCCATGGACCCGCTAACCGAGGCGCTGCTGGCCTTTGCCGGCCGGCGCGACCATCTGGTGCAGGTGATAGAGCCCGCGCTGGCGCGCGGCGACGTGGTGCTTTGCGACCGCTTCACCGATGCCACCTTTGCCTACCAGGGGGCGGGCCGCGGCTTTGACCTTGCCCAGCTGGCCTTGCTCGAGCGCATGGCGCAGACCGGCGTTGCGCCCGATCCCGCGCAGCTGCGCGAGCCCGACCTCACGGTCTGGTTCGACCTGCCGCCCGAAGTGGCCGCCGAACGCCTGGCGCACGCGCGCGTGCCCGACCGTTTCGAAGCCCAGCCGGTGGAGTTCTTCCGCCGCGTTGCCCAGGGCTATGCCGACCGCGCCGCGGCCGCGCCGCAGCGCTTTGCGCGCATTGACGCCAACCACGAGCGGGCGCTGGTCTGGGGCCAGCTGCAGACGGCATTTGCGCAGCGCGGCTGGTTGCCGCCAGCGCCTGCCGGCCAGGACGCAGCATGAGCGCCGCCGCGCTTCCCTCGGTCGCGCCCTGGATTACAGCCCAGCGCCAGGCGCTGCTGGCGCAGCGCGGCCATGCCTGGCTGCTGCAGGGGCCTTCGGGCTTGGGCCAATACGCGCTGGGCCTGGAGATGGTGCGTGCCTGGCTGTGCGAGGCCGTGGTCGAGGGCCAGGCCTGCGGCCAATGCCGCAGCTGCCACGCCATTGACGTTCACGCCCATGCCGACCTGTGCGTGCTGATGCCCGAAACCCATATGCTGGCCCTGGGCTGGCCCTTGGCGGAAAAGGCCCAGGCCGATATCGACGACAAGAAGCGCAAGCCCAGCCGAGAAATCCGCGTGGACGCGATGCGCGACGCGGTTGAGTTCACCCAGCGCACCAGCGCGCGCGGGCGCGGCAAGGCGGTGCTGGTCTATCCGGCCGAGCAGATGAATGCCATCACCGCCAATGCCTTGCTCAAGACCTTGGAGGAGCCACCGGGCGATGTGCGCTTCGTGCTGGCCAGCGAGTCGGCCCATCAGCTGCTGGCGACTATTCGCAGCCGCTGCCTGATTCATACGATGGGCTGGCCGCAGGAAGCCGAGATGCTGGCCTGGCTGCAGGCCCAGGGCCTGGAGCCGGCCGCCGCCCAGGCGTTTCTCAAGGCCTCCGGCGGGCGCCCCGAAGACGCGCTGGCGCTGGCGCGCAGCGGCAAGCCGGCCCAGGCCTGGACCCAGCTGCCGCGCGCCTTGTCCCAGGGCGATGTGTCGGCGTTTGCCGATCTCGCGCCCGCGCAGGTGATAGGCGTGCTGCAGAAGATCTGCCATGACCAGCTGGCGCGCGCCAGCGGCGCGGCGCCGCGCTATTTCGCGCCGGCCGACCTGCCCGTGCCTGCATCGCTGGCGCAGCTGGCGGCCTGGAGCAAGGAGCTCACGGCCGCGCTGCGCACCGCGGAACACCCCTTCAATGCGGGCCTGATGCTCGAAGCGCTTGTCGCGCGGGGCCGAAGCGTCCTAAACTCCAGGGCATGAGGGCCGGCATCGTGCCGGCCCTGGCCCGTTCATTCTCACCCATCCAATGAGCCAGATTCCCACCACGCCGCGCCCCAGCGTCATGCAGCTGGCCATCAAGGAGAAGGCCGCGTTGTACGCCGCCTATATTCCGATGTTTGCCGGCGGGGGGATTTTCGTTCCCACGCCGCGCGAGTACCGGCTGGGCGACGATGTCTACGTGCTGCTGACGCTGCCCGAAGACACGCAGCGCTACCCGATTGCCGGCAAGGTGGCCTGGGTCACGCCCGCGCGCGCCGCGGGCAACCGCACCCAGGGCATAGGCCTGCAGTTTCCCCAGGACGAGAAATCGGCCCAGCTCAAGGCCAAGATCGAGCAGATTCTTGGCGCCGCGCTGTCCTGGGACAAGGCCACGCAAACGGTGTAGCAGCGCGCATTCTTGCGGCTGCATGCCGATCCGCAGGCGGCGCAAAGGCGCGGCAGTCGTGGGTCGGCATTTTTGTTTTGAGAGTATTTGATGTTTACCGATTCCCACTGCCACCTGAACTATCCCGCGCTTGCGCAGAACCTGCCGGAAATCCGTGCCGCGATGGCCCAGGCCCAGGTGGACCGCGCACTGTGCATCTGCACCACGATGGAGGAGTTTCCCGACGTGCATGCGCTGGCCACAGGCTACGACAACTTCTGGTGCACCGTGGGGGTGCACCCCGACACCGAAGACATGACCGAGCCGGGCGTGCAGGACCTGCTCGAGCGCGCCGCCCTGCCGCGCGTGGTGGCCATTGGTGAGACCGGGCTGGACTACTACGGCATGGAAGACCGCAAGGGCGGACGCACGATTGCCGACCTCGAATGGCAGCGCGAGCGCTTTCGCGTGCACATCCGCGCGGCGCGCGCCTGCCACAAGCCACTGGTGATCCATACGCGCAGCGCATCCGACGACACGCTGGGCATTCTGCGCGAGGAGGGCGAGGACGGCTCGGCCAACCAGGCCGGCGGCGTGCTGCACTGCTTCACCGAAACCGCCGAAGTCGCGCGCGCCGCCCTTGATCTGGGCTACTACATTTCGTTTTCTGGCATCGTCACGTTCAAGAACGCGCAGCACCTGCGCGATGTCGCGGCCTTCGTGCCGCTGGACCGGATGCTGATAGAGACCGACAGCCCCTACCTCGCCCCCATGCCTTATCGGGGCAAGACCAACAGCCCGGCCTATGTGCCTTATGTTGCCAAGCAGATTGCCGCGGTGCGCGGCATGCCCGTGGAAGAGATTGCAGCGCTGACCAGCGCCAACTTCGACGCCTTGTTCAAGGGAGTGGTTTCATGAGCCAACTGCATACCCGCCGCCGCTGGCTGCAAACCGCGCTTGCCCTGGGCGCTGCATGCCTTGCGGGCCTGGCCCAGGCCGACGCCGTGGTGGATTTCGAGCGTGCGCTGATCCAGGACAACCCCAGGGCCATGGTCGATCTGATTTTCCATGGCGCCGATCCCAATACCAAGGATTCGCGCGGCCGACCCGGGCTGGTGGCGGCGCTGCACCGCGATTCGCTGCGCGTCTTCGAGGTGCTGCTGCAGTCACCGGGCATACGCCTCGACGAGACCAGCGCCCAGGGCGAGAGCGCGCTGATGATGGCTGCCATCAAGGGCCATCTTGCGCTGGCTGGCAAGCTGCTGGACCGCGGCGCCGCGGTACAAAAGGAGGGCTGGACTGCCTTGCATTACGCCGCCTCGGCGGCGCTGCCCGACAGCCTGGCCCTGGTGCAGCTGCTGGTGCGCAAGGGCGCGCAGGTCGATGCGCCTTCGCCCAACGGCACGACGCCGCTGATGATGGCCGCGCAATACAGCTCGGAAGATGTCGTTGCCCAGCTGCTCAAATACGGAGCCGATCCCCGCGCCAAGAACCAGCGCGGCTGGAGCGCGGTGGACTTCGCACGCCAGGCATCGCGCGATTATCTGGTGGAAAGCCTGAGCAAGGCCCAGCGCAGCCAGCCTGGCGCGCAGCCGGCACGCAGACCGGGCTGGTGAGCGCTGGGAAAGTAAACGCTATTCGGGAGCGATATCCGGCTCGTGGCTTGGTGAGAACGGCGGGTGCGGTGGATCGTCGCCGTCGGCGGGCAGCGGCTCCTGCTCGGGATAGGGCTTGCCCACCGGGTCCATCTCCTCGTCTTCAGGCAGTGATTCGGGCGTCTTTGGCTGGGTCATGGAAGCTGTCCTTGGTGCTGCGGGTCAAGCTTGCAGGGTGGCGCAGTGTGCCCTGCAATGCTGTAGGCCTTTTGCCTCGTTTCACCCAAGACTGCGCCATCTTTGGCCAAACTAGTCCAGGTACTCAATGATGAAACGGATGGCGGGAATGCCTTCCTGGCCGCCAAGCGGCATCATTTCCGAGAGCGGGCCGGGCTGCGCAAGCACCTGGTAGTTGCTCAGGCCGGCTTGCTGCGCATAGGCATGGGCCTCTTCTTCGGTGTTGAAGGATTCGGTGGGTGTCATGTGCGGCCTCCTGATATGGTCTTCGCAGCATGCGTCAGCGCGGCCCAGGATGCAAGCGCGAGGCGCGCCCGGCCTTGCCAGCAGCCCAACGGGATATGACCCAGGGCTGAAATCGGTGCCGCGAGCCGAAGCGGTGATGGCGGTGATGGCGGTGATGGCGGTGCCGTTCGGCATCCGATGGAATGACCCGTTGGCTCCATAGCCCCATCGATAGCTCCATCGATAGCTCCATCGAGTGCCCCAGGCATGTGACAACCCTGCGGCGCGGCATGCGTTATTGCTGGTCCACCTCAAAAGCGGTTGACAAAGCTCAAAATCGCCGACCAGGCCAGCTCAAGCAAGGCCCACGCGGAAAATAATCCTCTCACCACAAGAAAAAGTGCGCCAACGGCAATCACCAAAACGATGAGGTGCAGGACCTTCATACCAAAGTTCTCCCGGAAAACCCAATGCAATGCCCCGCACAAACCTGTGCCATCAGCTCGGTGGCGTGAGGTATCTGGATGCCAAGTTCCGCCGAAAGTGGCTTGTGGCCTGGGTTTTTTCCCCCATGGCCTTCATTCAAGCGCACTATAGCTTGCGAATGATTGCAAGCCGGGCTTTTCAATGGGCAGGCTTGGCCCCTCCCGAAATGCCGTATCGTGTAGCTTTGACCGCTTTTGACTGAGCTATGTACCGCGCTCTGGCTCGAAAGCGATCCTGCCAGCCACGCCCGCACTTGGTGGCAGCGACCGAACCAGCGGCTGCAGGCGCGGGTCCTGGCATTGGCGGTCGACAGCTGCGCCATCGGTGGAATGCCGCGTTGATCGACGATGAGGTGGTGTTTGCCGCCAAGCTTTCCCCGGCTCGGGGGATTGCGGCTGGCGTAGTCCGGCTTGGCCATGATGACAACTCCCAAAAGGAATTGCATCACCAGGCCTGTAACAAAGCTGTGGCCGCTGCCGAGTTCTGGTGGACGTTCTTGGTCAGCCGCAAGAGTGCGCAATTCATCCTCGTCTACAGGAGATCCCGACAGAACCTCAATATTGTTCATCGTCGTGTTCCACCATTGCGTAGACCAGCTTGCAGCAGGGCTCGGCCAGCAAACGCGTCGCCCGCAACCTCCAAGTCGAAGCGTTCGTCATCCAGACGGCGCAAGTCCGATATGACCGCGCTGGCTTCGTCTACAGTCGCGCCAGTGGCCAGCATTGCTTCATAACCCATCTTCATGGCCGACTCAAACGTCTCACGAATCACGGTGTCCCCACCATCGCTCTGGACCAACTCCACCGCGTGTTGTCGGTCGTAGGCCCGCACCAGCACGCGTGCTTGTGGGCATTCGGCTCTTACGCTCTGGGCTATGCGCGTGGCGGCGGCTCTGTCATTCACGCAGACCAGAATGGCATTGGCGCTGTGCGCGCCTGCAGCGTGCAGCACATCAGAGCGCGCGCCGTCGCCGTAGTAAACCTTGAAGCCCAGGTAGGACTGCGCGTCGCGTATCACCTGCGTATCGTTGTCGATCACCGTCAGCGAGGCACCACGCGCCACGACGCCTTGGCTCGCAATCTGACCGACACGACCAAAGCCAATCACCAGCACGTTGGCACGTCGGCCGTGCGCGGCACCCACACCCTCCACGCCCTCCATCGACTCCGCAGTGCGGGGACCGAAACGCTTGTGCAGCAGCACGACCAGTGGCGTCAGCGCCATCGACAGAACGACGATTGCGGTCATGTTGGCGTTGACGGTAGCGTCGATCACTCGAGCACCCAAGGCTGCCGCGAACAACACGAAAGCGAATTCTCCGCCCTGTGCCATCAGTACGGCACGATCTAACGCGTCGGCATGCGAGCTCTTGGCCAGGCGCGCTACGCCATAAATGCATAGCGCCTTGACCACCATCATTGCCACCACGCCGGCAACAATCAGCGGCCAGTTGCGCGCCACAACGTCCAGATCCAGCGACATGCCTACACCGAGGAAGAACAGGCCAAGCAACAGGCCACGGAACGGCTCGACATCAGCCTCCAGCTGGTGGCGAAAGGTGGACTCGGACAGCAGCACGCCGGCGAGGAACGCACCCATGGCCATGGACAGGCCTCCCAACTGCATCAATAGTGCGGCACCCAGTACCACCAGTAACGCCGCTGCTGTCATGACCTCGCGCGCCTTGGCACTGGCCAGCACCCGGAACAGCGGATTGAGCAGCCACATACCCGCAGCCAATAGCGCGGCCAGGGCCCCCAGGGCCAGACCGACAACGCCCCAGCGTGAGGAAGCCACCGCTTGCTCACCGAGTACCGGCGGCGCCATGAAGGCCACGATGGCCAGCAGCGGAACGATCAGCAGGTCTTCAAACAGCAGGATTGATACCATGCGCTGCCCGCGTGGCGCAGCGATGTCGCCACGCTCACCCAGCAACTGCATGACGATGGCAGTGGAGGTCAGCACAAAGCCCATCGCACACACAAAAGACACCGGCAGCGAAAAGCCAAAACCGATACCGACCAGTGTCAGCAGCATGCCGCAGACTAGACACTGCAGGCTGCCGAGACCGAAGATCTGACGCCGAAGGCTCCACAAGTGTGAGGGCTGCATCTCCAGCCCGATCACAAAAAGGAACATGACCACACCCAGTTCGGCTACATGCAGTATGGCCTGCGGGTCGTCGAATAGCTTGAGCCCGAATGGACCGATGGCCAATCCGGCCGCAAGATAACCCAGCACAGAGCCCAGGCCGATCTTCTTGAACAGGGGGACCGCCACCACGGCTGCTCCCAGCAAACTCACGACCTTGATCAAGTCGCCTGCACTTCCTTCCACCGACATGGTCTTAACCCCGGGAGAGTTGCAAAGATGACATGCAGACCTTGCCAGTCAAAGCCATGTCCGCGACGCTTGCCCTGTAGAGTCTCTCGAACACCACCAGCGGCAGAACCCTTGCGCCCAACACTATGTGCATACAAACCCACTTTTATTAAATTTGAAAATACAAAAAGGGCTCCTTCGAGCCCTTTGCAGGCGGGCAATTGCTCCGCAGCGCCATGGTCTTTGGAAAGCCAGGCCCGCTTACTTCAGCCTGCGCTGAATACACAGCGCGGCCACCGTTATATCAATTGGATAGCTGTCACAAAGCGGTGCGCAAACTCATGCCTGGAACGGCAAACTTCGATGTCTCTTACCGGTGATCGCAGCAATCGCATTGGCCAACGCTGGCGCGATGGGCGGAAGCGATGGCTCGCCGATGCCGGTGGGTGGTTCCGCCGATGGAACGATGTGCACCGTCATCTTCGGCATGAGTGCATGGGTCGGCACTCGATAGTCATTCCAGTTGTGTTGCTGCACATGGCCGTCCTTCAAGGTGATCTGCGCACCAGGGATAGTCATGCCCAGGCCCATCAACATGCCGCCCTCTAGCTGTGCCTCGATGGTACGCGGATTGACCGCCAAGTTGCAGTGCACACCTGCTGTGACCTGGTGCAATACCGGCTCGTTCGCACGCATGGAAACCTGCACCACATAGGCCACGACACTACCAAACGACTCATGCACGGCCACGCCCCAAGCGTGCCCGCTGGGCAAGCGCTTTTTGCCGTAGCCGGATTTCTGAACCGCCAGGTCCAACGCAGCGAGATTGCGTGGGTGCTTGACCAACAGCCGACGGCGGTAGGCGACAGGATCAATGCCACCAGCACGCGCGAGTTCATCGACCAATGTTTCCATCACGAATGCAGTGTGACTGTGTCCCACAGAACGAAACCAAAGTACCGGGACGTTCACCTTGGGGTGGTGTACCTCCAATGCAATTGGAAATGGGTAAGGGCTTCCAGCCACGCCCTCGACCATCGTCTCGTCAACGCCGTTTTTTACAGTGAAAGTCTCTATTGGGGTTCCGCCCGTGATGGACTGCCCGACAATCATGTGTTTCCAAGCCTGCACAGTGCCTTTGCCGTCGTGTGCTATCTCTACACGATGCAGGTGCATCGGTCGGTAGTAACCGCCGCGAACGTCATCCTCGCGGGTCCATATCATCTTGATGGGCCCACGGTGCCCTGCTGCATACCGCGCCTTTGCAACCTGAGCGGCGTCAACCAAATAGTCGGATGTCGGCACGGCACGCCTTCCGAACCCGCCGCCGGCCATCATCGTGTTCAAGGTGACTTGCTCGGGTTTCAGACCCAAGACGGTCGCCACCGCAGCTTGGTCGGCTGTTTGAAGTTGCGAGCCAACCCACACCGTGCATTGATCGCCTTGATAGTCGATGCTGCAATTGAGCGGCTCCATCGGCGTGTGCGCCAAGTAGGGGAAGGTGTACTCGGCTGTGATCTTCAATGGCGCATTGGCGAGCGCGGAGGTATCGTCCGCATGGGCCGTTATGCCGGGCTGAAGCGCCAACGCGCGATAGCTTTCCCACAATGCGTCCGTGTCAGCTTTTTCAACACCAGTTATGTCCCAGTCGACCTGGAGAACCTCGCGCGCCATGCGCGCAGGCCAGAATCCATTGGCCACAACGGCAAGGCCGGTGCCGCCGTTGTAAAGCGGCACCTGGTAGACCGCTTCCACACCGGCTATCGCCTGGGCTTGGGTTGCGTCGAAGCGTGCCACCTTCGCGCCAAATACAGGCGGATGCAGCATGACCACCGTGCGCATGCCGGGCAACGAGAAATCGATCCCAAACTTCTGCTGTCCGTTGGATTTTTCGCGTGCATCGAGTCGGCCCGTCGGCTTTCCGATGAGCTTGAATTGAGCGGGTGATTTGAGTTGCACGCTCGAGGGGACCGGCTCGGCCAATGCCGCGCTGGCCAGTTCTCCGTAAGACAGGCGAACGCCATTGGGTGCGATGACGACGCCGGCCTCGGTTCTGAGCACAGAGGCAGATATGCCAAGGCGCTTGGCTGCTGCGGCTACCAGCATGGCACGCATGCGGGCACCAATCTCACGATACTGAATCCACGAATGCTTTATCGTGGTGGAGCCACCAACGATCTGCATCTTGTACACCTGATCTTTGTAGGCCTCAGCGGCCGGGGCCAGCTGAAAACGCATCTTGGCCCAGTCGGCGTCCAACTCTTCAGCGACGAGCATCGGCAGCGCGGTCACCACGCCCTGACCCATGTCAGTTTTCCCGGTGGTGACCGTTACGATGCCATCGCCATCGATGCTGACGAAGGCCGAAGGTTGCTCCTGCGGCGAAAGCCCGGCCTGCGGTAATGCTGGTGCCGTCTGTGCACTGATCGTCATCGCGTACACCGCGAAGCCGGAACCAACACCCAATTTAAGGAAACGGCGGCGCCCGATCTCGATGGAGCCGGAGGAAGCTTGCAAGCGTTTCATAGTTGCTGTTCCTTCAAGCAAGAGATTTGGCAGCGTCCAGCACGGCGGCATGGATGCGGGCATAGGTGCCGCAGCGGCATAGGTTGGCGCTCATCGCCTGGTCGATGTCGGCATCGCTGGGGCGCTTATTGACTTTAAGCAGCGCCACGGCCGCCATGATCTGCCCGCTCTGACAATAGCCGCACTGCACCACATCATGGCGAACCCAGGCTTGCGTTACCGCGCGACCCACTTCGTCCTGCTCGCCGACGGCTTCGATAGTGCTGAGGCTCTGGCCCGCAATGGACGCGACTGGCGTTACACAAGACCGGCGCTGCTGGCCGTCGACATGGACAGTGCAGGCACCGCACACGGCAATGCCGCAACCAAACTTGGTCCCCGTCAGGCCCAGCGTATCGCGCAGCACCCAGAGCACCGGCGTGTCGCCCGGCACGTCGACGCTCTGTGATTGACCGTTCAATTGGAAAGAGATCATGGCTGGCTCCTGGCTGGGGTGGTAGCGGTCAGGATTCCCGAATCCACCACGGCTCGCAGGCTTTTGGCTGCATCTGCGTTAAGGTCAGCACGGGTCCGTCCGGCGGAGGCGTGCAAAGGTTCTTGTGCATCGCATGGGGCACCATTTCGAATCCAGGTGCGGACTTGCTCGTCGAAAGAGGACTTATCCATCGGCGGCAACTGGCGCCCCGGTCCAGGCTCCCAAGCCCATAAAACCAAATGATCGGTTGCCATGTGCTCCTCGAGCATCGCGAGCGAGCGCTCCCCGTTCGTCTTAGGGTCACGAAACACCTTGCACAAAGCCGGCCCTGAAAGGCCGAACCACGACATCTTCATGTGTGCAGGCGGCATGTGCCAACCGGGCTTGCCGTCGGTTTCAAGCCCCGTAGGAGCGTTTGCCAGCGGGCTGTTCTTGGTTGAGTGGCACGTTGCGCACTGCAGGGGCGCAACGCCTCTGCCATCAATGCCTCTCTGAACAGGGGGATAGTGAAGCCGTTTGAAGTCACCTTGCAATGGTGCACCTGGCACATGACAGTTCACGCAGCGCGGATGCAGCAGCACCCGTTCCATCATTGCGAAAGCACTCAAGCCAGCTTCCCGCACAGGAGTGGACGAAACTTGCGTGGGCGTGAATGCCTGCTTTGGCTCCGCCGCTACTACTGCCATTATTGGCAACAGAGTGGCGCTCAATTCGAAAATTCGACGTAAAGCTGCCGTTCGTAAAGTCATGCTTTGGTTCTCGTTTAGATCTCATACGACCGACGTTGGACGGAATTGAAGTCGGCTCATATATCTGCACCGTACTCGTTGAGAGCTTTCATCACGTAGGGTATCTCAAAGTATAGATGACGCAAATAAAATGCAACAGGACGTATTTATCATAGGAAAATTTATCCCATGATTGACATTCATGCTCGAGAGAAAATTTACCGGGTACGATACGCCCATGTCACAAGATGAAGCACTCAAAAACAATGCCATTGGACAATTCTTGCGCGCGCGTCGCGCTGAACTTCGCCCCGAACAAGTAGGACTGCCAAGCGGCGGTAATACGCGCAGAGTGCCAGGCCTGCGGCGGGAGGAAGTAGCATTGCTGGCTGGCTTTAGTTTCGATTACTACAACCGCTTGGAGCAAGGAAGACTTGTACCTTCTTTTTCGGCTTTGAAGGCTCTTGTAAACAGCCTTCTTCTAAACTCGGATCAACACGCCTACCTGCAGCGGTTGGTTCATGCTTCGCCAGGAAATTCAGATTTAATATCCAATCAGGCAGTGGGGCCGCAAACTAGTCGATTAATAAAACTAATTCATTCTGCGTCAGTTGTTGTTGTCGGTAGATATCTGGATATCCTGGCCTGGAACTCTGTAGCATCAGCCTTGTTTTTGGATTTTTCAAAAATATGTGTTCAAGAACGTAATTTTGTTCGAATGGCATTTTTAGATGCTGAATTCCGGTCGCGCTATGTGGATTGGAATAAATCCGCCAAGGAATGCGTGGCATATCTGCGAATGGAGGTTTCACGCAACCCCAGCAATCCCAGATTAAATGCTTTGGTCAAAGAGCTGTCTGAAAAAGATAGTGATTTTAGAACATGGTGGAATTCTCACCAAGTTGCAATTCCAACGTGCGGACAAAAGAGCTTAATTCATCCCGCTGCAGGCCTGATCGCATTGGACTGGCAAATGATCGGTTGCTCCGATGATCCAGAGCAAATGATTTATTTAATGAGTGCTCCTGCGGAGAGTCCAGTCACTGCGTTGCTTGCTGGTTGGCAGACAATGTAATTATCGATTGGCTGATATGTTGTAGAATTAAAACAATTGCATTGATGATGGACGTTGTCAATGCCTTTGTCTAAATCCCAAGAATGAAAAATCATTTCATCTGGAGAGGGGCATGCTTGGTCATGCGTCGACATGCCAACGAGTCGTACTCTCATGTTGGTATCCTTCAGCCAAGTGCCTATATCTCGCGGTGAAGAGCTTTGGATGCGCAACCAGTTGCGTCCTGACGTGCATCTGTTTGTCACTTGCATTGGCAACTTGCCATAGACATCAGGCGGGCAACGCAATAGCTTGGGTATTTGCCGCTACCTAAGTGTCGTCAGCGAAATATTCTGCTGTTTACGACAATGGTGCGCCTGTAATCTAATGGGTGTCTTTGTGCGAGGATGAATCCTGCAAATGCCACTCTCTTTTCTTCTTTGACATTATCTCGATAGTACTGCGGGTGACTTTTACCCAGCCAAATGGGCGCGGGTCCACGAGCATACTCAAAGCTCTGGCGTAATCAAGAGTCAGACCTGGCGTCCACGCCATAGTGATTGCTCGTTTTCTTATTTGTGCTGCGACCCATAGTTCTGGAGTGCAAAGCACTCTTAGAAAACTTTTCCATCCAGCTTTTTTCCCGTGCAGCCTGAATACAGCACCATCAATTGCTGCTTCCAGCGCGTTAGATACTGAGCTTGAGCAGTTTCTATGAGTCAAATTATAGATTTCTGTCTGCTTGTAATTCCTCCAAAATTCATCGAGCTTTGTTGGGTCGTAGTTTCTTATTTTCACTTGAACAGTTGACGGGCACCATTTTTTTGACTCTTCAGCATAGCTGGGCTGATACACTCCAGGAATATCATTTTCAGCGGTTGCGCGCAAAATTCTTCCAAATTCATCCGGTGATCTGTCAATTTCTTCACCTGGATAAAGGCTGATATAAATACCTTCAGGAGTTTCAAGCGCCGCATGTCCGGTGGAGATCACTCCATTCACATCCACAGCAGCGATATAGCGGTCAATCAGAGGATATGAACGGGTTGGCAGCTTTGAGGAGCCAGTAGGCGTCCAAACATGAACAGTGAGAGCTCTCTCGTTTTCACCAGGTGGTCCATCCCATTCATGTCGGGTGGAATCCATGCCTTCACGAAAAACAGTCTGGTTAGAATTTCCTGTTTTTGAATTGTTGGCTACAGAAATGCCCTGCAAGCGCTTGGAGCGCGAGGCCAATGTCAAAAGATGCACCCCGGCAAAGATTAAAAATATTCCCAGCCCATAAGGGAGAGTGCCTTCATAATTCGTGGGATATGGTTGAAAGAAAAAAATTGCAACCAGTATCTCGAAAATTCCCCAGCTCAGCGCCACTTTCCAGCGTCGATACCTGACCATAAATGCAGTGACGCACTGCAGCATCCCATCGACCAAAAACAGGATTCCCAAAAGCATTGAGAGCAGGAAATTCCCATCATGTGAGCCAGAAAAAATCAAGATGGCAACCAAGACAACGATGCTGCCTTTTACATAGCGCAATGTTTTTTGACCTCCGATCCCGGACCATGCGACAGCGAGTGTTCCTATTCCTTCAATAAGGAAAAGCCATGCAAAAAAATGAATGGGAAAAAATATTGCATCATCTAGGGCATCAATGAAAACAATCAAACCCGCGCATATGAAAAACAAGGCAATCAGAAGAATTGATTTTGCGCGCTCTCGGAAAAAATCTGCTCCTAAGAGCACAAAAATCAAATGAACCATTTTTATTTTCTCACTGTGTATTTTTCAAACGCAATTTAATTTTTCATAAGAACTTAAACAGTTCAAGTATTTATTTTTCTTGAAAGCTAAAGCAATTAAGACGTTCATCGATCATCGTTTAGTGCAATGATTTTGAGATTTAGACGTCTTGACAGTTTGGCATTCTTCAGGATGCCATTGAACAAACTCTGCATCCTGGATAGTGCGAGGCGTCCTGGATATAAAAATGACCAATCTTCGACCATCAGTGAAGTAGGAGTCGTTCATCAAGTTAAAGCGCGGATTCTCCAAGCTGGCAGCGCCTACGCCAAGAGCGTAACCCCAGCGTGCAACGTTACTAGTCATGAGCATGTCTTGCAACAGATAATCACGTGATTCGTCTACATCGGGATCAATCACATGAGTCGTAAGTGTTGGTGAAAGAGAAGTTATTTTTACCCCAATATCTCGGCTGATTTGTCCAACCCAGACCGGTGTATCGTTGACTTGCAAAGGTGTCATCCAAAGACGCAGATGATTTCGTTGAGAGATACTGGCTCGGGCTCGTTGCATGGCGAAATCTTGTGGTCTGCCGTCGAGATACAAAGCACTGACTGGAGAGTTCCTGTAGTTACCCCCGAATGCAAAAACTTTAATCATTCGACTGACACTGGACGCGTTGATAGTCTCAGTAAAATCCCAGCCTGCTCTGACCAACGCAACAAGTACATCGTGCTCAGAGCCGACCATTACTAAATTGAGTGGATCTCCGGGCTTGCTACCCTGATTGTCAGTTGTGCAGCAAGGCAACTTCTGCAGTTCAGCACCAAGCTCGTGCGTTTCTAACAATAAACGGCTATTTTTGGGATAAAGCTGCTCGACATTGATTGTTTGATAATCAAAAAATCCGTCTGGCTGTTCTCTGGCGAAATCGAATCGAACCACATGATTGGCTCCCAATAATTCGACATTAAGCAGCTTTATGCCGCGGGTCAGATTGGTGTAGACAAAGCCACTGACGGTTTTTCCAGGCTCGATATGCAGTTTTATTTGATTATCCGTAAAAATCCGTTCTATCTGCGCAGCCGTTTCACCACCCGATCCAGAGTGAAAAAGAAATGCAGCTTCACGGGCAGAATAGAAATCGCGGTCCATAAACGCAGGCATAAACCAATAGGGGAGAGCACTACGATTCTCTATTTCTACCCATACTGGCTGCAGCCCATGCATAGCCATGGGTATCCCAAACTTTGCCGCGCTCTCCTCGTCACGAAGTGCAGCTACGCTCACCTTGATCTTGTCTCGCTCCAAGGTTTGATGGCTTGCGCGATCTTGGTAACTGCTTTCGGCTTGCTGATAATTCATCCTAGGAGCGTTCGGCGCTCCAGTCGACTCGTCGCGCAATACGGCACAAGCAGATAGTGCCGTTAAACAGAATGAAATAAATATCAGTTCAAAGAAAAATGCAGTGCGACATGAATACCTATTTTTTAGAGCGATTCGCATAGGAAAAATTTAAATCAATGTAAAAATAGATGATCAGTCGCGGATTAATACATATTTATTGCAATAAGGATTGCAAGAGATTTGTCTTGGGTTGTTATCGAGAAAGTATCGGCGCCCTGGGTCGAACACTATCATCGGTATAGCAGTTTCCGGTAGGCGCATAACGCACTACTTTGTGATCTTGAATATAAAATATATTATTGCAAACCAGCTTGTTTTCCGAGCAGGACATAAAACCGCTATAGTTGGCGTGCTTTCCATGATGCCCTCCCACGCTAGTGAAACACTCTTCAGATTTCTGACTGTTGGTGTAGTTCCGAATCTCCATGCCCGAGTCTGTAAATGTTTTATATACAGGCATTGATATGAAAACAGGATGGGTATCCAGCGATTCTACAGGGGCTCCAGCCCAGGCATTTAGGTCTTGTTGACGCACTGTTGCGCAACCGAGCAACGATGCTGCAGCCGCACAGATCAGAAATGTTTTGGTTATATGCATGGAGTGCCTTTCTTCGCCTCAAGGGCAATAAGTTAAAAGTTGAGAGCTCGAGAAAACGGACATGAATTCATCGACGCTGCGCTGGAGGTATCGCGCACTGAATGGCTTCCTGCTCATCTGAATTTTTCCCGCATGCCAGGTGATCCTGGAATTCCCTGATGCGACTACGAGTTACATCGGCCAGGCAGCTATTTAACCGCATTGAATTAATGCTTCCGTCGGCAGTGCGAACGGTAGAGAACTTACACTCAGCATCGCGAAATTCCACCCATTTCCGCTGTGCAGCGATGAGCAAATTTTTTGTGGTTTGGTCATTACCAATTCTATTCATCATTTGTTGATAAATATTATTGAGATCGCTATCTGCCGCTTTGAAATCTGATGCAGCACATGCATTGATTTGCGTTTGAGTTTGCGCTTGCTCAAAACACCGATTGTCCGATGCATATGCTGTTAATGAGAGCGTAATTATAGCTAGTGCACATGAGGTTTTAATTTTATTCATAAAAATCCTTGGTATATATGGCTACATCAATCTGTCGAATAGACGAAATATCCAAGATAATTGATATATTAATGTGACGGCGACAAAAACCACATGGAATTTTTTTGATCGAGTTTTTGCCGCGACAATGCACATTATAATAAGAATTGGGGTTCTAATGAAGTATTCACCCGAAAATCGAGAGAAGTGCTCCTCTCCTTTGATGCGTGTATCTATGAAGTCAAATAAACTGGTGGCGGCTAACAGACCAAAAAACCAAGCCCGGCGTGCAAAGAAGAAATCCTCATAGTTTTCGTATTCTTGCAAGCTATCTGGAAAAAGAAGTGCGCACTGCAAAAACAAAAATATTGCATAGCCTATAACAAATAGGTAGATGCCAAATGTCCAGGTGCTTATTTGATATAAGCTGAATTCCCACCACCAAAAATGAATAAGTGATAGTAATACGGATGCGACCCATGCCAAGTGCACGGAATACAGCAAGTGCTGCTGAGGATGCTGAACCAGCCGTGCGACGCCTGATAACAAGCGTGTGACGCCTAGGCCAACAACCATTCCCATCACAATCCGTATATGAGGAAATACATCATGTGCAGATAATATTTGTTCCTGCATACTTGGCCCTGTCAACGCATTTCGGTTTGCCCTGGCTCAAGCGGCGCATCAGGATCGTCCACTAAGCAGCCAACACCGTGGCAACCATCGTAACCACTGGTTTTGGGCTCATGATGGTGGTGTGAGGTGGTCGCATCAATCAATACAGCCCCTAACAGCAGTCCACCAATCATCGCTCCAATATCCTTGCCTTTTTCATCATAGCGCCTTGCATTATCGTCAAAAGTGTCACCACGGCCATGGTGATAGCCGCTGACATCTGCAAAGGTGGCAGAGCATCCTTCAGTCACCCAGATATAACCACTTTTTGGGTTGTAGCCCCATGTCTTATTCAGGATGCAAGAACTGCTGGAAATCTGATGGATCAACTGCGGGCGAGAAATCCCCGGTGCCGAACATTCAGAATACTTGTAATCCCTGGAGCTACATTCCACAGTGGCTTGAGCGATTGCCCCTGTTGTGCATGTCAACGTAGCTAAAGTGATGGAAATTAAATATAGAACACGTCGCATAATAATATATGTAAGAATAACGTAAAGGCTGACGCTGTAAATTACCTCTAGAAAATTCTTTTTGGCTTCAACATTCTCAGCTCCAAGCTGCAAGAGTATCAGCTTGTATGATCAGTGAAAAGCGGTTTTTTCTATCCTGTGGTCATCCTGACAGGTAGTTTTTATCCTGGGAAAAGTCAAAGGCGGCGATACGTGCCAGCTTCATCAGGAACGCTTCAAGCATCCCCGCTCGACCTGCGCACCTCGGCGCCGTGCCGCATCCGTGGCCCGCTGTTGCACATGCCAGGCGATCACAAGCCGTATCTGGGGCAGCGCGACCAGGCCACGGCTGCGGGCACCTCGGTCGCCGGTGTTGAGCGCGAGCGCGACGGCGCGCGCGGCGTGGCCCAGGCCTGCAGCGAGGCTGTGGAGGGGCTGGAGAGTGCCGCAGCGCAGCGGCACGATCAAGCCGAGCCAGCCCGCGCCGCAGCGGCTGCACAGGTCCTGGTGCTGAACCAGCGGGCCGACTACACGCTATCCACGGCGCCGGCTGGGCCCGGCGATGCATGTGCGAGTGTGCAGGCCCTGGGATCGGCCTGGCTGAAAGGGAGGCCAAGCCATGATGCGCGCCGGCTGCTGCTGTGCCTGCTGGCCCTGGGCGGCTGCGCAACTGCGCCGCGCGTCGAGATCCAGACCGTCAAGGTGCCCGTGCCCGTGGCCTGCCGCGAGCCAACCCCAGACAGGCCGAGCATGCCGACCGAGTCCCTGGCCGAAGACGCGGACCCGTTCGACCTGCTGCGCGCGTCGCTGGCCGAAATTGACCGGCGCGAGGGCTACGAAGTGAAGCTGGTCGCAGCGCTGGAGAACTGCAAGCGCCCGCGTACTGCGGGGGAGTGACTCGCAATTCCAGTTCTTGCCCGTTCGCAGCCAGCACTGTGGCTACCGAGTCGTTTTCGGTCGCATTCGCAACGTCGACAGTACTTTTGAGGTGCTACAACTTGTTTGGCATCAGTGAGGCTTGTGTGCGCACACGTACAATAGTTGCACGTGTATACCTCTTAGAAGTCGAGCGCCAAAAACGCTGCGCACTATCCGGAAAACAGGCTGTTGCGCATGGCGTAATGGCTCCGCCCCAGGGCGCGTTCGCGCGCTTATGACGGCAGACTCCTTGGATTGACGCAGCACTCCTAGGCCTCTCGACCCATGTAGGTTGAACATGAAACCAACTCTTCATTGCATGCTGTACCACAGCCAGCTTGCACCCGATGCATCCTTTGGTTGCATCACCGACATAATAAAAACAGCACGCAGTTTTAATGCGGTTCACGGCGTCACAGGAATTCTCGTATTTGACGGCCACCGGTTTATTCAGCAGCTTGAAGGTCCTTCGCAGGTCTTGACGGATTTGATCGTGCGTATTGCCCGGGACCCACGGCACGTCAACTTCACACTTCTGCATCAGTGCGCATTCACTGGAGACCGGCGTTTTCGCAATTGGTCCATGGCCTATGCGCATATCGAAAATGGCGAGCCACTAGCGAATCTGGCTCTGCTTCGGGGTCAAGCTGCAATAGAGCACTTCACAGAGTTGATGCCGAGTTTAGACATTGCCTAAGTCTCCTTCTGAACCTAAACGAGCGAATAGCAGCGTACGTGAGCGTAGTCTCTCATAGTGATAGCTACGCTGGGATATGCTCAAATGCCGCTTATTGGGTGTTCGAATCTCTCGATTCAGGGCTTCGCGCGGCCGAGGCCAGAACATCGCCGGCGATCGCAGGAGCTTGACGCGCTGCACGAAGCAAGCCATTCCCCGCTGGACAACGGCAAGCGCCCATCCGCTCACGCCACGGCAAGGGGTTGAATGATTCTGCGAAATGGTGTGCACTTGCCCCATGTGCAATAGATACGTCTCCCCCACGGAAGCCGACATCGAAAGGTTTTGGCATATCGGCCGCGCAAATCAGCCTCGCTGGTGGCGTGAGCAGCCTGCAGAGATTTTCCCCAGGGCGCAGGGTCCGTTCATTCGGCGCGCGATTGACGACTCTGGCTATAGCCGGGAGGGCGCGTCCGGCCGTTGGGGCTTGGTCGCAGGCGAGTGGAGCCTGAAATACGCCACGAACAACGCGCGCAGCGAAGAGCTCGTCAGCAAGGCCAGTTTCAAGGGGCCCTGGGCAAAGGGGCAGCGCTGCATCATCCCTGCCGCCTCATTCGATGAGCCGAATTGGGAGTCAGGGCGCAATCAATGGTGGAGGTTTTCCCGGGCGGATGGCGGGTTGTGGGGGCTCGCGGGACTGTGGAACCGTTGGGCCGATCCGAAGACCGGCGAGATTGTCGAGTCGTACACCATGCTGACGCTCAACGCCGACGCCCATCCCTTGATGAGGCGCATGCACAGGCCCGATCCCAAGTTGCCCGCAGACCAACAGGACAAGCGCAGCGTGATCTCAATAGAGCGCGAAGACGTGGACCAATGGCTTGCGGGCACCATTGCCGAAGCCTCTGAACTGCTGCGCCTTGCGCCCGTCGAGACATTTGATGCCGGATCTTTGACGGCCTTGTGAGGGCTAGAACGGCGCCCGCGACCGCACGACCTCCACCGGTCCTGGGCCATAGTAGATGCACCGGCAGCCAGCGTCGCGCACTGTGAAGCGACCCGGGAACACTTCGAAAACGGTGTAGTCGGCAGGCAGCCCGGGGAGTATGTGCTCCAGGGGCCAGTCGTAATGCGGATGCGGGGTGCGCAGGAGGGTGGGGTAGGTGTGGATCACTTCCGTTCTCCCGGGATCACCCACCACGATTGATGCACCGCCGGATCGCTTGAAAGGTGCATGTTAAAGCCGACGAGCCGTATGCCTCCGCCAACGATAGTCCTAACCGAGCAATTTTCAAGGTAAAGGAGCGGGCGATGCCACGATGCGTCTGACCCGGTCAAAAGAAAGGCTTCGGGCTTGGGCATGCGCCCAACCGGTGTTTCTGAGCGCATGTGCAGCCAACCATAGACGCCATTGGCCTTGGCTGCCTCGGCGGGTATGCGACGGCCATTTTGATAGAGAACGTGAACTGTGCACCACATGCCGATACTGTACGCTCATACAGTGTCTCGACGTCAAGTGGCCTTGTGTCTGGCGCACGACGTTCGCGGATTGCGAGGCAAAATTGTGCTGCCAAGGGGGCGAGCGCCGGCAGTGAATATTCCCACGGTGGGAATAAAACAAAAAGCCTGCTATCTTTTGGATAGCAGGCTTTCCTTGTGTGGGTTGGTGGGTCGTGCGTGATTCGAACACGCGACCTACGGATTAAAAGTCCGCTG
>Ga0308165_1000341_pt1 | contig 95817 bp, 98 predicted proteins | sample PhyWR2_FD_201032 | JGI IMG/M metagenome (GOLD analysis project Ga0308165, IMG submission 201032) | Phyllosphere microbial communities from UC Gill Tract Community Farm, Albany, California, United States - DLSLW.R2 | ecosystem: Host-associated > Plants > Phyllosphere > Unclassified | place: USA... | reverse complement strand
CATCCTCTTTTGGAGAAGAAGGGATTATCTTCTCACAGGACACCATTATAGCAACTAGGCTCATAAGTGAAAGCAGGACAATGGGTAATCTTTTCTGCATGTTATCTGATTTTTTGTAAATCTAATAATAAAAACAGAAAAGACTAAAAATAAATTTAGGTTTATCTAAAATATATTTTAGGGCTGCCGTTTTTTTTTGTTTCGTTCTGTAACTGTCCCACGCTTAAGTGTTTAAGCGATGATCATTTCAACCGAACCGGATTAAAGAACATTATATTTTCGCAGTACTTTTACGCCTGGTGCAGAATGCTTCGAATCGTTTCGTTTTGGAAATTAGAAACCGATTTCCATCTGACCGTGTTGGGTGAAAGCGCTATACGAGAAAGGCATTTCTAAAAGATAAAATAGTATTTGTAATTGAAAGCGAAAACGAGGGCTTTTTATTTAATCTGGGAGAAAGGTAACTGGTGCAAAACGGAAAAAAGTTCCAGTCATTTTCTTGTGAACAATTCACGATAGCCGCCATACCGTGGGATTAGCATTTTTCAGAAAAATAGTAATTGAACTAAATGAAACTAGCGTTCACTAAGGCAAGATGTGCAATGAGTTTAGAAATAGACACGGGGACTGAACGGTGTCCATATCCCCGATATCTAAATTAACGCTCTCAAGGCTAAGATAGCATTCCATTATATGGAATCAAAATCCTCATCACCAATGTTATCTCACTTTTTAATTGGTCGACTTCGAAACCTTATCAAAAAGGTGAGACTTACAAACTTTAGAAGCAGGCTTCTTAAAAGTTTCCTTAACTAAAGACTTCTGGTTGAAGATTGGCGTGTAACATCAATATTTTCTTGGCAGGTGGGGGTATTGGAATAGCTATTTTTATCAGAAGTGGTAATAATTTATCCTGATTTTAGTAAAAAGGTTAGACGCAGAGACCGCAGGCGATAATTGTATTTCCTTAACTGCAGAGAACACCAATACTTTTGACGAAAATATTCTGAGAGAAGCTTTGCGCTAGCCAAAATATATTCTTGAGCCAATAAAAGCTTTCTTTTCAACCCTATAATTTTATTTTTGTATATTGAGAAAAGCTTTCCGAGGAAATATAGTGGTAGGAAAATAATGTTATGAGTGCAAATAAAATAACTCTCGCCTATGCGGAAGATGAGCGCTGGTTTCGGGAACCAATGGTAGAAATGTTGGTCGAAAGTGGCTTTGATGTCATTGGCGCTTTTAGTGATGGCAGAGAGCTTCTTACTTTCTCAGAAAATTGCTCGACTTTGCCTGATTTGTTTTTAACGGACCTGCGCATGCCCAAATTGAATGGTCTTGAGTTGACAAAAGAAATTTTGAAGAAATGGCCCCACGCGAAAGTGATTGTCCTAACTTCAGAGATAGAAAACTTTTACATAGAGGAGGCAAAGAAAGCTGGCGCTGTATGCTTTTTACATAAAATTATCGACTACAAGAATATCAAACACGCCCTCTTGGAGGTTCACCAAACTGGAGCGACGACCTTCGGGAAACTGAATTTGTAATACCTGGCCCGATTTCCTGTAAGCAGAGGGTTTTAAGGATGAAGGCTTTCTAAATAAGTTATGCACTCTAATTCGGTTAATTTGCGGTGACATTTGCACAGAAATTGCACAAGTTGTTTTTCGGTTCCCAATGTGCACAACTAATATTTGATACCGTTGCACGAATTTTACTTAGTTTTAAGCGTTTTAATTACAAGGGGTTCGAGAGAAATTCCTATTTTCACGAAAGGGTCTATTAAAAACGGTTTATGTTGATGATGTTATAGGGATATTGAAATATTCTATCATCAGCTTTGAAGCTATAACAAAATAGCGCATTACAATTTAAGTTTAATTTAATACAAAGTGAAACTTAGGGCTGGCAAATGAATTAATATACATACATAAATTGCAAATGCTAGCGACAACAAGTATCTTTCACTCATATTTATAATCTCAATGAGCCTGTTCGCTATTCACAATTATCAAAAAGAAGTAGAAGATATCATTCACTTTGGTGGGACAAAAAAAGAGACTGCTATAAGGAGTGCTTTCCATAATCTATTAAATGAATACGCACAAGGAAAGGGTCTAAAGGTAGTAACGGAAGTGAGTATTCAGGCGAATAATAGCAATAAAAAGGTTACGCCAGATGGTACTTTAAAAGACTCGTTGCGACAAGACTGGGGGTATTGGGAAAGTAAAGATGAAAGTGACGATATAAACGAAGAAGTACAGAAAAAGTTCAGTAAAGGATACCCTACTCAAAATATACTTTTCGAAGATAGCAAGACGGCAATTCTTTTTCATAACGGGCTAGAAACAAGTCGCGTATCAATGAAAGATGCAAATGCTCTTCACAACCTTTTAACTGATTTTATAAATTATGAAAGGCCAGAGGTTAAGCATTTTCGTCAAGCAATTGAACTTTTTAAATTGGATATTCCTAAAGTTACCGCGACAATTAGAGAAATTATTGAGAAAGCAGAAAAATCTAATAAAGAGTTTAAAAAATACAGCAAAAAATTCTTAAAAATATGTCACGATAGTATAAATCCCAATGTGACGTCCGACGATGTGCGAGAGATGATTATCCAGCATATTTTAACTGAGGATGTCTTTAATACAATATTTGATGAGAATCAATTTCATCGAGAAAATAATATTGCCCGTGAATTAGAAAAGGTAATTCATACCTTTTTTATCGGTACCGTCAGAAAAACGGCACTATCAAGCGTTCAACATTATTATCAAGCGATTAATGCTGCCGCGGCTGGAATCGCTGATCATCATGAGAAGCAAAAATTTTTAAAGGTAATTTACGAAACCTTTTATAAAAGCTATAATCCAAAAGCTGCTGATCGCTTAGGGGTAGTATATACTCCAAACGAAATCGTTAATTTTATGATTAAGGGTTCAGATTTTTTATTACATCAGCATTTTAATAAATTTTTATCCGACCAAGGTGTTGAAATTCTGGACCCCGCTACTGGAACAGGAACATTTATTACCGATATAATAGATTATATTCCTAAAGATAAATTAGAGTTTAAATATAAAAATGAGCTACACGCAAATGAAGTCGCAATATTGCCTTATTACATTAGTAATTTAAATATTGAGTTTACCTATAACCAAAAAATGGGTAAATATGAAGAATTTACTAATCTATGCTTTGTAGATACTCTTGATAATTTGGGATTTACTTTTATGGGGAAGCAAACAAATCTATTTGCTCCATTTTCCCAAGAAAATAGCCTTCGTATCATCAAACAAAATACTAGAAAGATTTCGGTGATAATTGGTAATCCTCCATATAATGCAAATCAAGTTAATGAGAATGAGAACAATAAGAATAGGGAATACCCAGAAATCGATAAAAGGATAAAAGATACTTTCATAAAATATAGTAAAGCTCAAAAAACAAAAGTTTATGATATGTATTCCCGCTTTTATAGATGGGCTTTCGATAGAATTCAAGATAAGGGAATTATTGCATTTGTTACAAATCGGAGTTTTATTGATAGTAAAACCTTTGATGGTTTTCGTAAAGTTATTCAAACAGAATTTGACCAGGCTTATATTATAGATACCATAAGTGATGTCAGAGCCAATCCTAAAATCGCTGGTACAACTCACAACGTTTTTGGAATTCAGACTGGTGTTGCAGTTATGTTTTTGATCAAAAAACAAAACCGAGTTAAGGGTGCACAATGCAGTATTTTTTATACCGCACTCGATGATAACTGGAAAAAAGAGCAAAAACTTCAATGGTTTACAGAAAATTCCATTTCCTCGGCCTCATTCACTCATATTCATCCAGATAAAAATAGCAACTGGCTGAACAACACAGATAATGACTTTGATAAATTGCTTCCGATGTACATTAAAGGTGGTAGTAAGTCGATTTTTAATTTGGCTTCCAATGGAATTTCTACTAATAGAGATGAGTGGGTTTATGATTTCAATGAGAAAAATCTAAAATCTAAAATCAAGTATTTTATTAAGATCTATAACAATTGTGTTAACGCAGGCAATTTTGAAAAATATGCAAAAGAAATCAAGTGGAGTCGTGATTTAAAAAATAAATTAACGCGAAAAATATTTGCTGTCGAGAAATCCGTTTCTTTTGTTAAATGTAACTATAGACCTTACACCAAAAAAATATTGGCTTTAAATTCGGTTTTGAATGATGTGATAAGCCATAATCAAAATTTCTTTAGTAGTAACAATAATATCGCAATTTGTATTAACGGGAACGGATCTGACTTTCGATTTCTTATAGTTGATACTTATCCCGATCTTCACTACACTGGAGATACAAAATGTTTTCCGCTTTATCGTTATGATGAAAAAGGCCGCATTGATAATATTTCAGATTGGGCATTAACTAAATTTATTACTCATTATAAGTTGAAATCTATTTCAAAAGAAGAAATCTTTGAATACATCTATGGGATACTTCACTTTCCTATTTATCTCTCTAAATATGAACTAAACCTTCAACGTGACTTTCCTAAGATTCCATTATATGAGGATTTTTATAAGTGGCAATCATGGGGTAAAACATTAATATCCATCCAATTAAATTATGAAAATGCCAAATTATATCCGCTAGCGGAGGTTCAAACTGGTAATAAAACTAATCCCAGAACAAAACTTAAGGCAGATAAGATATCGGGAATAATAACAATCGATGAGAACACCGAGCTCCGTGGTATACCCAATAGTGCTTGGGAATACAAAATTGGTAATCGTAGTGCGCTGGAATGGGTCTTAGATCAATACAAAACAAAGAGTCCTAAAGATGAAAGCCTTACAGCTAAATTTAATTTGTATGAGTTTTCCTCTTATAAAACTGAGGTAATAACTTTACTAAAAAAAGTTTGTTCAACAAGTGTCGATACAATGGATATTATATTTAAAATGAGCATTTAACCGTAGGATTGTCTTATCTAATTTTATATTATTGATTTAAATAATGATTTAATTGAATTAATTCTTCCAATCATATTTGGTGGTATCACAACCGCAGCGAATGTTTTTGGCAACTGTGTCGTAATTTCGTAGCGACACATCCGGTTTTTTACATTCTTTGTTTTGGCAATGAAAAAGCTTTTCAAAGGCGATGATGTCGGCCCAAAAAGCCTTTAGGTCCCCGAGTTTCGGATCGAAAGGATTATCGTGAGAAAGCAGATTACCGAACACAGAAGAACTGGACAACTTATCTATAATCGGAAGGTTAACTTTTAATTCCGCACTAGCTTTATTAATCTTTGATTTAAGCTCGTTGATCATTTCATCCGGCATCCGTTTTTCATTCACCTCGTTATACTTGAAACTCAGCTTTACTTCCAAGTTCAAACAGATCTTCTTCAGAATATGCTCTAAATATTTCCTTATAGGATTGCCTAATAATGTGACATTGCCATTAGCTAAGTTATATTCAATTATCTCTTTCAGATCATCTGGCGATTCACTCAAATGTGTTCCTTTGATCTCTGTCCATTTGATTTCGTTAATCAGCCAGCCTTTTTTCTTAGCAATCTGACGGACATATTGGAACCATTGTTCTTCATGGGTAAGCAGGACAATCTGATATTCCGAAAATTTATCGAATAAAAGGTCAGCAAATTTTTTCCGGTGATTGGTATCAAAGCTGGAAATTATATCATCCAGTATCAAAAACTTGTTTTCCTTGTTAAACGCGACTACCGAAGCCAAAAAGAATGAAATGCCAAAACAGTTCAGGTGAGATTCACTAAAATATTTTTGAGGTGGTGATACCCATTCACCCTTGTATTTATATTCAATGGTTATGCCGTTAAGCTCGTCATCCTCGCCAATGGTGACGATACGGATTTTCTCAAAAAGTTCACCAGGGTTCATGTACTGGTAATAATCATTGATGGTACCCGAAAAGGTATCAATAAAATTCTGTAGACCTTCTTTTTGTTTTTTTACAAACTCGTTAAAGATGATCTCAAGCGAGTTTTTTTGTTTTTCAAGTTTCTCCCGGTCTTCTTCGAAATTTTTGATTTTCATAAAAGCATCTTTGGCAGCTGATATATTAGCATATAGCACCGTCGTGTTATCACTTGCAATGGCTGTTTTTATCTTTGAGATCCGGGCAGCTATGTCGACGTTTTCAAGAAAATCCGCAGCGTGAAGTTTCAGGGAAGATGCATCACTTAACCTATTACCAGAGGTAACCTTTTCCAATGCAGCTTTCTGATACAGTCCAATCTTGACTTTCAATCCAGCAACAGCCTTACTGATTTTTGAATTGGCCAGATCTTTATACAACAGGTCGGTTGCCAAAGCATCGAGCCTTTTTATACGTTCCGCAGCAATGGCCACCATGCTTGTTTTTGAACTGTCGAAAACCGCTTTCTTTTTAGCGGCTTCTCCTATTTCCTGAAGACGCACATTTATTTCTGCCTGTAAGTCGGTCAGATTTTTTGGTTGTAAGCAAAGCGGACAGCTTTCGTCCTTATGGAATTTTTTGACGATGACATCATTCCCAACCTTTAAGAGTTCGGCAAGATAGGTCTGCATGATAGATCCTACATCATCGGCAATTTTATTAAATTCTACATGGTATTTAGTGTATTCCGTATCGATGAAATCAACTTCCTTTTCGAGGTCTGTTAGTGAGGCCTGACAAGTTTCCAGAAACCTCAGCTCGTTTACGAATTTGGAGGATGCAGGTGTTTTCAATTTAGCCAAGACATTATCTATATCGGCCATTGACCCAACGGTGAAGCCCAAACATAATGGAGCAATGGTTTCATTGATTTTCTCAAAAAGATTAGCCTCTTGGCTAAAAGCCGCCCCTATTTTCTCAATTAAGGTAGTTTTTTGAGTATTGATTTGGTTCTCAAAGTTTTGGTTTTTGATTTCAGCTTTGATAAAGTTGAAAGACTTCTTTAGTACTTCTTTTGCTTTTGTCACTTCGGAAAAACCGATAATATCCGACAGGTTTTTTAGCTTGTCGCTCTTTGTTTGGTCAACAAAATCGCGCAGGAACTGGTAGCGCAGTAACAAGTTTTCCTTTCGTGACCGTTCAAGGTATTCTGCAAAATCGGTTGTATCATTTGAAAATTCAGTAACTAATTTTCCTTTTTTATAATAGAGCTTTCTTTCGGCATTAATGACCGGTTTACTATAGTTGATCTTGATCGACGATTCTTTTTCCCCAGACAGGTAAGCGTTTCTAAGCGCATCTTTCAAATCTATTTCCTGGCTACCCAGGTGCGATACCGCATCAGTGTAATACCATTCCAGTGCATCCGATATACTGCTTTTACCAGTGCCATTATCCCCGTATAAAAGGATGGATTTTTCACCAAGATTTAAGGCGAACTGTTCCTGGACACCCCTTAACCCGGAAATATGAAGTTGCTTAATTTTGATTGGCATCTTGCTCTCTTAAAGTGTGTAATTCATTTTTCACGTTTGTGTCGGTAAGCTTGCCCTGGTCATATAGGGTTGCCAGGGACCGTGCAAGCACTTTGTCCACGTTTGGAATGTTCTCGATCTCTTTGAAAAAGTCGTCCAAAATTTCTTTGCCGGATTTTACGTCGTTACTCATAGCTGTTATTTAAAATAGTTCCAGTCGATCTTGAAATGGGTTGCGATATTGTTACTCATCACATCCAGACCTGTCTTATTATTGCAAATCGGATATATGCCAAAATGCTCCACAAAATTTAAAATGAAATAGCTTTCCAAATCCTCAACGCGAAAAGCCCAGATACTTTTAAGCATTTCGAAATTGATGTAGGTAAACCAAAGCGGTTCAACTTTTCTGTAACTCACCAAACCGACGTTTTTTGATTTACCGCCAAAGTGACCATTCAGCCTGCTTCCTATACTGTTGGTTTTCTTTTCGCTCATGCCAATGTAAAGCAGCCTGGAAGGATCAAAGGGATATTGAATCTGAATAGAAGAACTAAAAATAAAGTACAGGCCTGTAATGCCGTTCAATGAAAGGATATTACCCGCGTCAAAAGTTTTAGGGCTATCAAAATAAATATTGACGGTTGGGGTTGTCTCGCTCATTTTAGGGTAAAGGTCTAATAATATAAAAGGTCATCAGCGTTTCTAAAGGTACTAAAATTTTAAATCTAACACTGTTTGTAATGGTGTGCACCAAGTATCTCGTTAATCCTTATACCGTTGGCGTAACCGTCGAGGTCAGGGAACAGCATATCTTCCCTGATGCCCATTTTAAATAGTTGTCCTTGGATATGCGCTGCCGCAGATTGGTCAAATTCTATCCGTTCTATTTCATCTGGCAGGGTTTTGTCTTTCACAAAAGTCAGCTCTTCATTCGGGCTTGGCTGAATAGTAAATAAACCCGCCTGTCCTGTAATTCTTGTGGCAATGTGTGGTGGTTGGAAGACACCAACTGTTGGATATTGAAAAGGGTTTTCATGCCCTTTGGTATCAATGTAATTGCAAAAATGCAGTACGCTTACACAGCCACCATTCGGAGAACAGGGTTCAATAGCGTAATTGACTATCCTTGGCTTTGTTGCAAAATATAAGGCGACCAGAGGACTGGAAGTCCAATCCAAAAGGCGGGTAGGCAAGCCATGGTGTTGTGCAACCGCCAGCCAGTCCCAGTCATTTTTGAGCTGACTTACAACCGTTGAATGTGCCCTACGCTTAAACTGCTCAAAAAGTTCTATTTCGTCTCTGTCTGAATAATGCGGATTACGGCCGACAGATGGAATAAGTTTATGCTGCGCATTGCTTACCCCTCTAAAAACGTGGTGCCCACAAGAATAGGTGCCTGAAATTAAGCTTATATATTCTTCAAGGCTTTCGATTTTGCTTGTCATTGAGATTTGTATAAAGTGTTTTAGTGTGAATAGTTATTGTTCTCCTCTGGACCTTAATTCTTCAAGCCATTCGCTATCTAAATTAACAACTGTAAAAGGCAAGCCATAGCTGCTGGCTCGTTGCGAGAAAATAAAGATCCTGGAAAAAAACGCACCTTTCATTGTATATCCAGCATATTTATCATAGTTAAAATCACGCCATTGGTATAGCAAGCCTATCGGGACATTGAATTCAAGTTCGATTGGACGCGATACCTGACTGCGGTAATTGTTAATTGCCAATGTCCATTTGGTCACGTCATCAGCATAATAATGTAACCTCGCTTCCATATTACCCCCCTGGCCTTGCTCCCGAAAGAGATTGCCAACACCTCTTTCATTAGCAAACAAAAAAAGCAGGTCCCCGGTCTCCAATAGCCCAACAACGCAATTATTGATTACCTCCTCAAAATCCCTTAAAATCTGACCCGATATATTATCAGTAAGAAGATATTCAAACAAATCATCGTATAAACTGGAAGTTTTTGAATCGGGGGTTTTATCTTTCAGAAATTTATATAAAAGCCCCCTGGTTTCTACGGACATGTCGTGAAGGTAGGTGTCGTTTATCCTATGGAATAGGTCACAAGTGGAGTTTTTTAAAAACCAACGCATCGATAAAAGCGGAATTTTATTGTTTGCGGCAAATTCAAAAGCTGGCCGGCTAAACTCCTCCACTGAAGCAATGCCGACCTGGTAATGGTATCTTTTTCTGCTTGAAATGGCATAGGTGTCACGCCTGTTGTTTTTTCTTCGCTGAATCGTCTCATCGGTTACGATTTCAAATTCGTTTATGTCGTACCGAAGACCAAGGCCGTTTCTAACTACATCAAGCCCAATCCTCCTATCGTAACTCTTGCATTCAAACAAGAGCCTAGATGGGTAAGAAAATGGCATCTGTATGGGAGGTTCCATTAAAACGTCAGCGTCATGCGCCGCACCCTTGCCATTTATGAAAAACAGCCCTGATCCATCTTGCCGGTAGATGTAATGTCCATCTGGTATAACGGATGCAAAACCGCAGTTTATCATCAAATTTCTTACGATGTATTCTAGTAATGTTCCTTTTAATTGTCCCGCCGTCATACTAATACTTAAAAACAATGAATATACCCTTTTTTGGTTATTTATAGTCACAATAACACTTAGACAATGAATGAGATAATCGTATGAGCGTTATCACCGTTACCAGAGATTTCGGCAAGATTGATAAAGCGATTCCATAGTGAGTTGACCAGCCCAAGTAATGACCTTCACTTCTTAAATGCCTTAGCAATTGATATATTTAGGTGGTCAATTTTGAACGATACAAATTGACTCAAAAATCCTATAATGACCTTGGTCACCCCAAGCGAAATCTTTAATTAGATTAGTCTTTTATTTATTCCGCCAGATGCACGTAGTCTAATTCCGTATTGTTCTGTCGATTTATTGGAGCTATTTGTTTTTCTATATAAAAGTGGAAAAATGGCTAGATTTTTTTTAAATCGGGATATAATCTAACCACAAATATTGTAATTGGTTAAAATTAATAAGTTAGCATAAATACCCATAAGCTGGATGGAATAATAATGATAATAATTTCTAGATTAGCCGTAATCAATTGGACAACTCCACAATGAAATTATCACCCCTGACACTAGACAGACTTAAGACCTATATTTCTGGCGATAAAGAATCGTTCCCTAAATTGTCAGGGCCGGAAATACTCACGCTTTTCCATAGTGTTGGCTTTAAGGATGTTTATGAATGGGGGAACGGGGGGATGCCAAATGCTCTTTCCAGAAATGCGTATGTTGTAGAAAAGCTTAAAGAGATTAATGGCACTAAGGAAATGCAAGCCTTGCTCGAAACAGTTGTGTCTAAAGTCCATTTTCTTGAATCTGGTCTAGACCTTAATGCGGCAGTAAAGACAATAAATGTTGTTATCAAAGAAGATGGATATGAGTTTGTAGATGCTGGAAATGGTGGCTATAAGATAAGCGGTGCGCTTATACAAGATCCTATAAAAATTGAAGCATATTTTGAGGAAAACAGAGGAATTATTATAGATGAGATCAGGAAAGCCAAGTTTTTGATCTGGGTAGCCGTCGCGTGGCTAACAGATTTGGATTTATTAAGGGAATTACACGCAAAGAAAATTGCTGGTGTCAATATCCAGATTGTAGCAATGGACGATGATATTAATGCAAAGCTAAAGTCAAAAGTTCTACAGCACTTTGAAGCTTATTACAAATTACCTCAAGGCACATACAAAAACCTGATGCATCATAAATTCTGTATCATTGATTTGAAGACTGTTGTTCATGGCTCTTACAATTGGACTGTAAAGGCCCAGTATAACAAAGAAACGGTCACTGTGAACCATAGTCACGAATTTGCAGCAGGTTTTGCTGAGACTTTTATCAAACTTAAACTTGCTTGACACTATTTAAGGGTATTGCATTCTCAGTAATATTTATATTTGATGCCATCCAAATACGATTGCGCCAAATATTTATCTGCTTTAGACATCCCCGCTTTTTTATAAATTTTAGTATAAGACCGAAAAGATGGAACGGAAGTAATTATCAGCTGCCTCCATCATTAGATCTTGGACAGTTCTGCCTGAAGTGGGATGCCCATAGCATCGACTGGGAGGAATTGATTGAAAAGCAAGCGCGGCCTTCAAGATTATGTACAATATAAATTACAAGCTTTGGAAGGTAACCAATACCCCGAAGGCCAAATCTAGCATAGCAAAGTGACACGAATAAATTTTCGTCCATTAGATTGCATCCTGTTACCTGAATTTTTTATGGCGTTTCAATACCCTTCCCTTGCTGTCAAATTCTTCTGTTTCCTCCAAAGGCCTCTTCCTTAATATAAACTTATAGATAAGTGTGAGCGCAATACCGACATTTGCAGACCCGCCGATGACGGCAACTAATTTGATGATTTGGTTATAGTCCATAGCTATCGCAATTTTTTATTGCGCCCCCTTTTAGGGGCGTTGGACCGCCCTATTATACAAATAATCTTTGATATTCCAAAGGACAGGCAAATCTGGGCTTTGAAATCGCCATATCTGCATACACCAAACTTTTGAAGCGGTTGAGTTTCTGCTTCGCAAGTTTTGCACATCATGCCTTTTCTGATTAAAATTTCTATTCTGATATTCATAAAAAACAAATTGGGCCAGCGACTATTGCAGTGCCAATTGTTAAAGGTAAAACACCCATTCCAATCGATAAACGACAAGTGATTTTCGACTTTTCCTCTATGCAAAAATAGGTGTGATATCATCTGTACTTTAGCCGAAGCTTTGCCGTTTTACACCCTTCCAAAGCACCGAGAGAAAAAAACACCAAATGATTTACGGCCATGGAAACTAAAATATTCAATGGCTATCAGTCTCATTTTTTGTGCAAAAAACGCTTGTTTGCCATTGACTGCAAGACTAGAAAAGGTTACCTTGTGGCCTCTAAATTTCAATTTAAAAGCACGATGAAAGCTATTAACCTCTCAGATCTATTCGGTCAAAAAATTTATAGGATTCCCGACTACCAGCGCGGTTATGCCTGGGGACATAAACAGCTTCGGGAGCTTTGGGAGGATATACTGGAGATTTCTGAAATTAATGGATGCTTGCGACCGCATTATACTGGAACCATTTACGTAGAGGCTGCTCAACCAGAGGAAATCGAAAGATGGCTTACGGGCTTCACTTTCTATAACGTAGTAGATGGACAGCAACGGTTGACCACCATTAGCATTTTGCTTCAAGTACTTTTAAAATATGCAGGGGAAGGATATTGTAATGAAACAAGGGAAGACCTAGAAAAAGCATACATATTCAGATCAAACAGAAGTGGTGCCAGTAGGATTTACCGTTTCTGTTATTTCCAATCAGACAAGAACTATGCCTATCTTCTGAATAAAATATTCGAGCATTCCGGTACTGTGTTTGATGAAAGTCAATTTAACTTGTACAGCAAAAATCTATCCCAGGCCAAGGATTTTTTTGAGCAAAGAATCAAACCGCTTACCAGTCAAGATCGGGAAATTATCTTTTTGAAGGTAACTACAGCCTTAAAATTTGATTTTCGTGAAATTGAGCAGGATCTTGACGTTCAGGCCGTTTTCGAAACGATGAACAACAGGGGGAAGCCTTTATCCACGCTCGAAAAACTAAAGAACCGCCTAATGCACCTGACCGAAAAACTGGGATTGGCGGATGAAGACCGCAAGTCGCTAAGGAATGACGTGAACAGATCCTGGGGCATCATATACAACTGGCTGGCTAAAAATCCAGAACAGATTCTCGATGAGGACATCTTTCTATCTGCACATCTATCATTGGTCCGGACACCTAAGGATGCTGTTTTTTCTGAAAAACTTGCCGAGGAAAAAGTCTTTGAAATATTCTCCAACCGTGCCGAACAATATGACTCGGGAGAGGAAAATACCAAGGAAAGTCCAGTCAGTTATGAAAAAATTCAAGACTATATCTTGAAGCTTTCTGCATTTGCCCCAAAATGGTACGAAATCCATAACTCTAGTCATCCGATGATAAATAAGGTACTACTTTTAAATGGTGGAAAGGAAATGAAGATTTTTCTCACTCAACTAAAATCATTTGAATGGGAACCAGGGAAACTGGATCAGGCATTGGACAAGCTCGAGCGCATCATGTTCCGTAATCGGATTCAGGGGCTTGGGGTAATTGATGAGCGTTCCTTTGCTACCTGGGCAAGGGATATCTATAATGGCAACCTATCAGCAGTGCTTGTCATGGCCCGTTTGAATGAGCAATTGGACATTCCAGTTTTAACGGCGAATATGGTGAACTACTTTAATGGGTTATATGGCTACGAGCGCGGACCGAAGGGTTTCCACCGCTGGGGTGCACTTAAATATTTTCTGTTCGAATATGAGGAACACCTTAAATATCATTATAAAGAGACTAATGACAAGGTAGATCTTTCGGATTTTGATTCAACAACCATTGAACATATTATTCCCCAGGAATATGAAGCCAACTGGCAACAGCAGGTAAGTTCGGTTTTTGAAAACCTGACCGAAGAGCATGCCTATCATGGAACAAAGGTATTGCTGCATACCCTAGGTAATCTTACTATTCTTAAAAACGGGAAAAACTCATCTCTTGGTAACAGGAGCTGGTCAGATAAAAGGGAACGTTTCAAAACCGGATCATATAATGAAATCGATGTAGCCATAAGTGAAGGCTGGGATAGGGAAACTATTAGTAAAAGGGGAAAGGATATGTTAACATTTATGACCACAAAGATCAAGGGCCTTATCCTTCAAAGCTCCGATATCGAAAACATCCTATTCTCGAACCCTTCAATCTGCAGCGCAATCAGGGATGGCAAAAAGTATGAGCCGCCAGTTAGAAGAGAAGATGCCATCAACCAAGATTAAGCCTATGCCAAACCGCTTCATTAAGTTAATGGCGGCTATAAGCGTTATTTGCAAAGTATAGATTTGAGCATAACCATTGGCAGCTAACGTTTTTATACCGTTTGACCTCGAATGCCCAGTGCATTTTAAACACCCTGTGTCTCCAAATCAAAGCACTTTTCTATCTCGTCTACAGTCGCCTTATATGGGCTTGGGAAATTCTTTTTCATTTCCATGTAGCCAAACAGTGACCTTTTGGATAGAAGATAGGTTATTGGGCCTCCTTTCTCATCATAGAGTTTTTCAAGCCCCTTTCTGCTGCGATGATAACCGCTCAACCATTCGGCAAAAAGCGCAGGTTTACGCCTGAGCGGCCCAAAGTACTTGATCAGAAAATCAATATGGACGACTGTTAGCGGCTTGATGGTCTGGAAATTACCCTTCAGATTCTTGCTCTTTTGTTGAAAACCTTCATTAAGATAGTGATTCACCCCCGCGATATTCATATGGTGCTCTGAGCAGATGATTACAGGATATATGTTCATTTTTTCCGAACGCGTGATGCCAAGCTTGTTCCGAAGGTCGCTATTCGGTTCTGAAAGATGTCCAAGCTGTCTAATAATCTGACCTACCCCTTTATCCTTATTGCCATTTATCTTATCTGAAAGGAAACGCTTGTCCAAAAATTCTTTGGTAAATTCCTTATAGTCCAAATTTTCGAAGGTGTTGGGATGTAGATCGTTCATCTTCACCTCAAACACGAAAACATCACAGCTCGAAGCACGGACGATAAAATCTTGATACTTCTCAGTGGAGATAAGCTGTTGACTCCTTTTATGAAATATTTCACCGAGCAGACTACCGACAAGGTATTTTTCAAAGAATTCCAGCGCGATATAGGCTTTAAAATTTGCGTAGGTTTTAAACTTGCTCTTCAGTTTCTCAGAGCTATGGTGATACAAAGAGTACAGGAAACCATTTTCTAGTGCATACTGGAAAAAATTGTAGTCGAGGACGAGAATTTTTTTCGGACTTAGGAATAAAAATGGCTTGGTGACTACATCCATATTAAGTGAAACCTTTTCCTTACCAGCTAATTCCATAGGTTCTGCCCCAAATTCCCTCATCAATTTTTCCGGCCAAAAATGAGAAAGGTCTAACATGTGGTTGCCCCAGTTTTGAGGATGGATAGCCGAGCCAAGTACGGCAAGGAAAAACTTAGCAAAAGTCCCGGGGTTTTCAATCTTCATCTTCTCGCAATACATGTCCGCTTCTTCTTTAAGCAGTTCATCGCTATCAAGAAATTTGCTCATGAAGAGAAACTTGGTAAAGGTATCAATTTTCATCACCCCTTTTGCCCTCAGATACCCCTGCTGCATTGTTTCCATGGTGAATAAACCTTCAAGCGATTCAAAAACAATTCCCTTCGGCCTGCCATAATAAAGATCATTATAGATTAACATAGTCTTGAAAAGGTTTCGAGCAAACTCCAAAGGTTCGATAGGAGTCAGTGTCTCGATCATCTTAAAATTCTTGAGTAGGTCCATAATCAGCAAACCAATCGGACCTTCGGCAAACCATCTTTTTTCATCGGTAAATAGGGGGCGGAATTCCGTCACTCGCTCAAAACCAGGGACGTCGCAAAAGACTGCTTCTCTGAGTATCTCTGGATCGATCATCTGGTTGTCCATTTGCTGAAATAGCATGGCATTAATCTTCGAGAGCCTTATCAACAACGTATCCGTAGGATAGCCCGATACAAAAGTAAGTGTGTCTTTTGGGATTGGCTCAAGATACACCTCGGTGTAACCTGTTACATGGAGAAATTGCATACAGTTGGTTTTTTTACTGGTGTCTCAAATTTCCATTTTCGATGTGGATATTAAAAATCTCCGAAATTTGATAACGCTTCTTATAATTTGTGAAGAGGATGGAAACTTCGGTATCATTGATTCGAAATCAGCCACTAACCAGGCGATTCCGCAGCGAATTAAACATCCAAGAATTTGGGGCCTTAATCTCTCATCAATGAATATGTTTTGGTGGTCAATTTGAGCGGAACTTATTGACTCAAATTTTCGTAACAACCTAATCAGACTAAGCGAAATCATCAATTTGTCATCGTTGGTGAAATTAAGCTACTTAAAAGTTTACTTCCATAAAAATTCAAGGTATTTTTAAATCGGTTTTAATAGGTAATCTGTTTTAGAATGCATCTCGTACACTATGTATTCACTCAATTTCAGTTTATCTTCAGGTAATTCACTATATGTCGTTAAAATTATCTGACCAGAATTAACCGGCAGATCGGCCATAACTTTTATACAATCTATCAGGGAATCGTTATCTAAGTTTTGCTGTTTGGGCTCATCAAGTACTAATATGTCTGGAAAAATAATCTTCCCTTTAGTTTTCAATTCAATAGATGTTTGTAATAGTGCTAAGTAATAACTTAGGATGATTCTAATGTTATCACTTGAACTACTGATGTTATAAATGTCGTAATTGTCTAGATATGGTGTATAGTTATCCGATGCATCAAGTCTAATCGCAGCTATTAGTTCACGATTCTTCTTAAAAAGGCCTAAGCTTTTTACGTTTTCCTGCAGAAATGTTTTTATTGTATCGATGGTTTTCTGGTCATCCGCGGTTTGCTTATAAGCGTCCACTTCCGCTTTTAGTTTATCTAAAGCAGCCTGATCGGTTTTGATTTTCTGTCGCAATGATGTAAGTCCATTCCATCGCTCACTTACGCGTTTGAAACGTTCGAGGTCTTTATATAATGAATCGGCATTCAATATTCTTTGCCTTAAAATCGCAAAGTCACTACCAGCAAAAGTCGTAATTTGATGATCTAATTCTTTCTCCAAACCAGAAATTTCATCTTTTAGATTATTCCTTTGTTCAAAAACCTTGCGTCTATCCAACAATCGCTTTTCAATGACTTTTTTAAACGTAGCTTCCTCATCTTCCAAAAACTTCAGATTTTGATCAGGGGTTGACAATTTCTTTCTCAAATCACTATGACATAATTTGCATTCGTCATCCTCAGTAGACAACAATTTAGCTTCGCAAACCGGACATGTGGTTATATTTATTTCCGTTTCAGCCTCCTTAATCTTTTTAAGCTGTTTATTTTTATATTTATTCAGCTGTATCCGCTCCAAATATTTCTCATATTCATTTATTTCTAGACTTATTTTTTCTAGCCTCTCGTTAGCTTTCCTCAACTGATAGTTCGCAACCTTTATTTTCTCGCGAAGATTTATTTTGGAATCTTCAAAGTCTGTAACTGGATTTGCCGCACTTTCTACCAAATTTGCCTCGACTTTATAACGCTCGTCAAGGTAGTTAATGTAGTCGCTTATACTGGCTTTACCAATAGAGTCGGTATTGACTATAAGTACATCTTCCGACTTCTCACCATCAGATATAACAAACAGGTTTTCCTCTTTTCCAGATAACTCTTCAATTATTTTTTTAAGCTCTAAATCAAGTTCCTTCAAACGTATCTCACTGATGTGAATTTTAAAACGATCCATTCCAAAAAGAAATTCAAATGCTACCTTTTTGATGTCTTTGATATTATACCTTAAGACCTGACGGGCTTGAATCTGAGACCATCCCGCCCTTTGTTCAACAAAAAATAAAGGCAAGATATTCTCGAAATATAATTTGGATAGTTTACGATCATAGGTTGGTAATTCAACTTGGCGCAGACCCAAAAAACTAAAAAGAAATGTTTGAAAGCCGTTCTCAGAAAAAACACCTTCACCGACAACTATTAGCCTTTCCGATTCTGGGTTGGTATAGAATTGGTCAGCAGGACAAGATTTTATTGCAGCTATTGTATTATCTCCGCCAGCTATGTATCGAAAAATCGTTACTACATCCTCACCATTGGAGATTTCCAATAACAAATAAGATCTCGCAACCCTTTTATTATCTATTTCTTTATAGAATTCCGGTTTGAAAGGGTTTTGTATCGATTTAAAAACACCTAAACCTTTTTCGGCTCCCAACCCATAGACTATACCTGTTACAATACTTGTCTTCCCGACTGAGTTAGGTCCAAAAATAATATTTAGACCATCCCGAAAAGGAATTTCAGCACCATATTTTTTACCATCATCAGTTTGGATATGGTAGATTAGTTTATTTATTATCAAACGTGGCATTCTGTTTCCAATAGGAATTAGGTATTACTTCAGTTATTATTTTAATTAGTTTTTCTTCAACTATGCTTGTACCAAAAAGATCAAGAAAATTATGTTCACGAGGAAATGCATCCTTTATTTTTTCAAAATATGTTTTACCAGTATCGGTTAGAAATAATCTGATATTTTTTTGATCCTTATCAGATTTATAGGCCAAAAGATTTCTGGTATATAAATACATAAACATATCATTGAACCTGATGTCCCATGGCACACTTTTATATTGGACAATATTGAAGTCAATTTCCACTTGTTGTGTTGTCTCGAATTTCTTAATCTTATCAACAATATTTTTTTTGCCGTTGAAGTATTCCAAAATGAATTTAGACTGGAAGGCTTCATTTCTTAGAAGAAAATCAACACATGCAATAACGTTTTTACTTAATCCATTTTTCGTGTTAAGTATACCAAGAATTACCGCAATTCTTGCGGCCCGGAACTCCATACGGTCTTCTGGTTGGACAAAGAGCGGTCTATCCAGGTTGATGCTTGGTGTTAAGCCTTTCTCGGTAATATTTTGTATTAAGTGATTAATCAGTTCCATTTTTCCTCCAATCTAATGGGCATTGTGCTGCTAACTCAAATACAATTCCGCATAATAATTTTTCTTTATCTCCCTTTAGTTCATTTTCTCCATAAAAGGTTAATATTTCCTTTTCCGCTTCATTAAAAAAGTCACTGAAGAACTTTTGGGGAGTGTAGGAATCGTCCATCTTAAAGTTATGCGTAAGTCGCGATGCCTTTAGTCTCATATTTTCCTCCCAATTTAAAATATTGGTTCTAAGCTCCGAATGTACATCAACTAAACTTTCGAGATATACTTTATAGTCAGCTCTTGCTTTGTGATAGATAATCCGATACTGATCATCTGACTTGCATATTGCGTTTAATTTGATATCAAGTGATGTCACCATTTCTTCATCACCGTTAATGGGTGAAGTGGCATCAGGGATCTTTATTAGATTTGCATGTCTAAGCAGATCTTTTTTGCTAATCAACAAATTGACAAGTACTTTGAGCCGCTGAAGCTCCTTTTCCTCGTCCAAAACAAGTAAACAGGGCTCGTCGTATATTTTTTGATATAGTTTTTTATCCAATGCAAACATCTTTTCAACATCCTTATCGGGTGTCCAAAAGTCAACAGGGAATTTAAATGCTTTTGTTTGTTTTGCTTGTATGTTATGATCAATATTGCTTAGGTTTTTCAACGGAGAAAGTGCAATAAATGCTGTTGCATCGTGGTTTGAAGAGTCAAGCTGTACCTGTTTACTGAAAATCTCTGACCATTCCAGCTTGGCGGAAGCATAGTATTTACATTCGATAAAAAATTCTCGCTCCAATTCATTCTCATCTAAAAACAAAACACTGATATCAAAACCATTTTGAGTGCCGGCTGTCTGTTTTCTTACCTGAATGACTAAAAAGCCCATATCTTGAAACAACTTTTTGAAGAAAGGCGCCACAAGTTTTTCGAAATCTTCACCAGTAATTGGCATTTTTTTGAGTTAGTCGTTAATTAAGTTGCGTGTCCAAGCAAAAGTTCCTTTCCTTAGAATTCTCAATATTAACAAATTATCTCATTAAAACTTACAGATTGCATTTTAACCCTGCTTTTACCTACTGTTTTCTTTTGACAATAAACAATTATTTAAAATTCCTGCCCTCATGGAACACTTTTTTCGTGGCATCCTCGCGAACCTGAGCACGTTTATTCTGTGAAGGATAGGACGATTTTTTTTCATCTCCACCGGCTAAGGTCAACACTGGAAGCTCATCAACCTCCCGTTGCACCAACTTGCCGAGCATCTTTGTAAAATCAAAACATTTACTCACGATCACGTGCACCACCTGTCCCTCGCGCTGCAACCTGCCTTCCACCATGAGAAGCCTCGAATGCAGAATTTCTTTTCTATAGGTTTCAAAAAGCTTTTCAAAAACAACCAGATTGGAATAGCCTGTTTCATCTTCAATAGTAATAAAACATACCCCGCCTGCCGTTCCGGGACGCTGGCGTACCAATACCAGTCCTGCTACTTTCACCAGCTGACCATCTGTCGAACCATTATTAATGCGATGGCATGTTCTGATGTTGAGCATTTCGAGCTGAGTCCGCACAAAACTCACCGGATGTGCTTTTAGAGAAAGTCCTGTAGTGGCATAATCTTGAACGACATGCTCTCCCTTGCCCATTAACGGAAGTTCAACCTGTGTTTCCAATATGCTTTCAGACGGTTGCCCCTTGAATAGTTCCTCCGGCATATCTTTTAGGGCAGAAACTTCCCAAAGTGCTTTTCGCCTATCTATTCCCATCGAATGAAATGCATCTGCATCGGCCAATCGCTCCAAGGTGGCAATCGATATTCCCGAATCCCTGATTGCGGTAATACTTTGATAACCACTTCCGCGACCATTGACCAAAATGTCCATGTCATCTCCTCTAATGCCATTGATCTGCCTGAACCCTAACCGAAGCGTAAAATACTTACCTGATTTTTCCTCAAGTTTATTGTCCCAAAAGGAATGGTTGACGTCAACTTCGCGAACTTGAACCGAATGCTTCCGCGCATCAATAACAATTTGTGCCGGCTGGTAAAAGCCCATCGGCATACTATTTAGCAATGCGGCAGCGAAAACGTCAGGATAGTAGTGTTTAAGCCAACAGGATACATAAACGAGGAGGGCAAAACTGGCAGCATGGCTTTCGGGAAATCCATAGCTCCCAAACCCTTCCAGCTGCCTGAATATCCTTTTTGCAAATTCCTCTGTATATCCCTTGTTCATCATTCCGTCGATGAGTTTTTGCTCATACTGGTTCACCATTCCTTTAAACTTGAATGTTGCCATGCTGCGACGAAGGCCATCAGCTTCAGCAGGGGTAAAGCCTGCCGCTACTATAGCAATTTTCATCGCCTGTTCCTGAAACAGCGGAACGCCTAACGTGCGTCCAAGAATTTTTTTCAGTTCCGGCGAGGGGTAGACAACAGGTTCTTCGCCGCTGCGCCTGCGCAAATATGGATGAACCATATCTCCCTGAATGGGTCCCGGGCGAACGATCGCGACCTCTATCACCAGATCATAAAATTCTCTTGGCTTAAGCCTAGGGAGCATGGACATCTGCGCCCGGCTTTCGATCTGGAATACGCCCAGGGTATCGGCGAGGCAGATCATATCATAAACCTCTGGATCATCTTGGGGAATGTTGGCCAGTGTATATTGCACGCCGTAATGATCCCGGCAGAGATCAAAAGCCTTTCTGATGCAGGTAAGCATCCCAAGCGCCAGCACATCCACCTTTAAAAAACCCAGCGCATCGATATCATCTTTATTCCATTCGATATTGGTGCGGTCTTCCATCCGGGCATTTAGGATAGGGCAGAGGTCTGTAAGCTTCCCTTGCGTAACTACAAATCCTCCTGTATGCTGACCGAGCTGCCGCGGAAAGCCCATCATTTGGGAAGTAAGCTCAAGTGTTTTCTTAAGGTGCGGATCATTTGGATTTAGACCTTGCTCGGTAACGCGCTTGCCCTCGAACCATTCATCTGTAAACTCCCATATTGAAGTTGACAGGCGATTGATTGTATCAACAGATAGCCCCATTGCCTTGCCTACATCCCGGATGGCTCCTTTCTGGTGTTGCTGTGTGACGGTTGCAACGATTGCCGCACGGTCACGTCCATACTTGGTATAGATATACTGGATGATTTCTTCCCTGCGCTCATGCTCGAAGTCGACATCAATATCGGGAGGCTCGTTTCTGGCGGGTGAGATGAAGCGCTCAAATAGCAAATCAAACTTCATCGGATTAACAGAGGTAATACCCAGCACGAAGCAAATTGCAGAATTAGCTGCCGAGCCCCGACCCTGGCAGAGAATCCCGCGGGATCTGGCCTCACGAACAATATCCTCAACAAAAAGGAAGTAATTGGCATAATCCATCTGCCTCACAAAAGCCATCTCATGATGGATCATGTTAACAACCTTTTCCGGGATCTTCTCGCCATAAAATTCATGAGCACCTTTCCAGGTTAAAAATTCGAGCTCCTCCATCGGACTGCGTCCGCTTGGATTGATTTCTTCGGGGTAGACATATTTGAGCTCATCAAGAGAAAAATTGCAGGCTTCGGAAATGACCATCGTGTTTTGAATTGCGCTTGGATATTTTCTGAAAAGTCTGTCCATCTCAGCCACCTCTTTCATGTACCGCTCAGCATTTTGATGCAAACGAAACCCTGCTTCCTGAATGGTGCATTTCTCTCTTACACAGGTCAGTACATCCTGAAGTTCTCTTCGTGAAGGATTGTGATAATGGATGTCGCCTGTTGCAACGACCGGTATTTCGTAAAATTTGGAAAGCTGTGAAGTTCTAAATATCAGCTTATCGTCGTTTCCCAAATAAGATCTTGTTGCAGCAAGGTAAAGCTGACCACCTAGAGCGTCGCGATATTCTGCAACTGAGGCGATAAAGCTAGCCTCATATTCAAAGCGACGGTTCAAAGCGCCAGGCATTACAAGGGCAAAAAGAATCCCTTTGCTATGGGCGTAAACATCGGCACGGGAAATATGGCAGCTGCCCTTTTCTGCTCTCATATTGCCCAATGTCAATAGTGCGGACAACCTGCCATAAGCTTCCCTATCCGTCGGATAGGCGAGCAGGCTCCCTCCATCCAGCAGATCCAGCCTGCAGGCGGGAATTAGTTTTATGTTTTTCTCACGGCAGGCAGCATGCGCACGTACAATTCCGGCAAGGGTATTCCTGTCGGTTATGGCTATTTTTTTATAACCGAAGATTTCGGCCTGTTCAACCAGTTCGTGCGCATGCGAAGCGCCACGCAAAAAGCTGAAGTTTGAGGTAATCTGTAATTCACTGTAAGCCATAACCCATCTCCTTTAAGCAAAAAATCCATGAATAAACCACTTGTGTTGTTGTTCCCCACCATAGTGTCCGGAACGGAAAAGCCAGTAGCGGCATCCTTCTTCATCTTCCACCTGATAATAATCCCTATGCTCTCCCTTATCCATCCACCATTCGCGCTCAATCCGCTCGGGACCGTCTGCCTTTGAAACCAGGTGGCGGACGCCTTTATAAATAAAAAACTTTGGCGGATGATCCGGAATAAGCGCCATTACCTCAATAGGGGCGGGAACCTTAAGCATTTCGGTCGGCCGGGGCTTATCCGTTCGCCATGGATTTGAGGCCTTTTCTGTTACCGAAGCTGCCTTTGATATTGCACGTTCCGGCCAGTATCTGGTTGCAGGCAAAAAACGATGGATTGCTTGCGCACCAACCTTTCCGGCAACACGGTCCAGAAACCTGATCACACTATTATCATTCAGGCCGGGCTTGGATGACCACATTTCTTCCTGGGGCACATCGACATCCTCCACCTTTGGCGCATCAAGAACAAATAGTTCAATTCCCAGGGCTGGTCGGATCTGATCGATCTTTAACTGAAAAAGTTTGAATAAATGACTCACACTATGCGAAGCGCCACTGGTTCCAATGGAAACCTGCACAATTTTTCCATCGATACGGTATCCTGTCAACATTCCTGTTCGCAATCCCTTACCTTCAGATTGCATCCTGTTACACAGATTTTCAAGCATCTTTTGAATCGCGATCTCAATTGCAGTTTTGGTTTTGATCGGTTCCATGCAGGCTAGCCTTTCGCTAAATGCTACGGGAACCTTTAATGGAATAAGCGCTTCTGCTTCAGTTCCAATAGCCTGAGCCAGCCGCAATAAAAAATCTTCCCCGAATCGCCTTCGGAGCACCGATCTGGGCATCCCTATAAAGCTTTTTATCTGATAGAATCCCAGTTTACGAAGTTTCGCAAGAACTGTATCTTCCAGTCTTAACGCCTCAGGAGACAGACTGAGCAGAGCATCTACATGTTCGCCGGAAGGAATCAATGGCGTAACTTTACCAAACCGGGACACCGCCCATGCAGCGCCGGGTGTATCGGCAATCGCTAAGCGTACGGTATATCCCTTACTTTTAAGCCTGTTTACAATTTCTTTCAGGTATTCTCGCTCTCCACCCCAAAGATGCGGACAGCCTGAAACGTCAAGTAACAGTCCGTCCATTCCGAATTCGTCAATGGATACAGAGGGCGAATAGCGCACACACCATTCGCCTAGTCCCCTTAGCAGGTTTTTCGGGCGGCCTGGCTTGTCGTCCAGAACCTCGAGCCCGGGACATATGGCCTTCGCATCCGCTGCACGCATGCCGACCTCAACTCCAAAGCTAAATGCCAATGGATTTACTGCGGTTATCATCATCCGCCCATGGTCGGGCGCAGCGAAAACAAAAGGCACCTCGGCTAGTTCAGGGCGGCGGATAAGCTGCCAGTCAGCCAGTAATTGGCGGAACCATATCGAAACAAAACGCCTTTGCATAATAGCTATCCAATTTGTCTGCCCTCCAGATCAGACCAAATCGGTTGATTACCTGTTTTCTTAATTTCTTCAAATTTTTCGCCTGCCCATTCCAGTATAAAGCTTCCCGGATTTCCATTACGGACTTTTAGCAGCTCAACCTGCCAGCGCGGGAATCCGATCCCGGGCAAGCCGTCCTGCGTAACTGAAGGAAGTGGGCTGACTTTCCATCTTGCTGTTGCCACGGTGCTCGCCTTTTTATTTCCGTCCTTGCGCAGGATAAATCCCGTAACACCACTGGTCTCAACCGCCAGCTGCAGCCTGCGGGATTCTATAAGACTCACATTGTTAAGTTCTGCCACAACCGCCGCAAGCCCCTCACATTTGATGGCCTCCTCTGTAATCCATAGCACATCCTTTTCGCTCTGAACATCCATAAAAATAATGCGCTCAGGCTCTACGTTAAATAAGCTCAAAGAAGCGGGGAAGAGATTCCGGGTCGTGCTTACCCACACACAGGCCGCACCATTTTCCATAAGGACGGAAAGTAGCCCGGCGATAAAGCCGTCACTGGCCGCCGAATGCTCCGGCTGAATTGTGATAAATTCATGAATTGCCTTTTTGGGAAAAACACCACCAGGAAATGAATTTTCAATCTCTCCCAGTCCGATGCGTTCGGCATTGCCTGTGCAATGGGGTTTAAACCCCTGCCATAACAGGATATCCTGTTGCAATTTCTGAAGTAATTCTTTTTTGGCATTCATGACTTACTGAATTAAATACTATTATATTTAGTATTATAAAATTATACAACAAACATAAAGCTAAAAATGTTAGTAAAAAATGAATTGTGGAAAACATTCCCGTTTTGGTGGAAAGTTTGCATTCCTTACTGTGATGACTATCCTTGATAAAATAGATCTTAAAATCTTATTTATGGATAATAATTCTTAATCGATTTTATCCCATCTTCCTGATTTTCAAAACCTATCTGCTCAAATAACTGTTGTTACAAAATGGAAAGAAAAGAAGTAACCAGCCTATTTAGCGAGGTAGAAAAAAGTGTCATTAGCTGGGCAAAAGCACACCGCAGTGAACTGATCATTGGCGGTATTTTCGGATTTTCCTTAACTACGGCTTATCTAATTTTCTCAAAAAAACATTTTAAATTGGCTAAGCCGTTAAAACCATTGGAGCCCGGACTGAATATGGAAAGATATATTTTTGAAATCCCCACCGACAGCGGGATAAAAGAGGCTGTCGTAGAAACTTCAGGCGAATGCTACGGGGTGACGCTTGATGGCAAATACATCGGAAGCATGTGGCGTGATGAAAACCTTGGTCTTCAATGGGACACACTTGATGAAGAACTAGCGCCTCATATCTGGGATATCGCATCCAAGCTCTCAGAGGCTTTTTCCAGACAAGGATATCCCTCACTATTAAAGGGAGCCTATCCCGAAATTGAGTCTACCCAGTGGAAGAGCAGTGAAACCCTTGAGGTGGTTATTTCAAAGGAAACAGATATGGAAGTCTTCACTACGTTCTTAAAAGATGAGGTCTTAAACCTGGTTGATTTCGAGGAGCACCTGGACTTGATTGTCAAGAAAGCAGATGATCCGTATTTTGTAATTATAGGCATCAACTAACTATTTCCTATTTGGTTCAAGATTTTGTATTTTTAAGATGATGAAAATAGAAGAGGCTTTTGAGATTGTCCTGCCCGATATTAAGATGATCGTTACCTCACATCTGATCGGAGGCAGTGAAATATATAGGATCGAGTTCTCGGATGGAAGACCACCACTAAACGTAACCGAAGCGAATGGTTACAGGCCATTCTGGACATCTGTTCCGCAGGGAAGACAGATAGAGGCAGAATTTTTTGGTAAAAAGATTGCTGAACATTTGAAAAATAAATAATTATGTGTTACTACAATGGTCAACGCGTTTCAAGAGCAGAGTTTATTTCACTCCTTCAACTTGAAAAGGCGGTAAAAAATTATCAGTTTCTCGACAGGGCTGTTCATAACGGTTTTGCCTATTCACCCGTTGCGGTATTAAAAAGAGATGCAGAGCAGACAAACTTTGATATCGTGCAGATGGAATGGGGTTTTTTGCCTCCCTACCTTAAAAACCGCGAGGCTGCAAAGAATTTTCGCAACGGATATAAAGATGCTGCCGGTAAATGGCATATCGGATATACAACACTCAATGCAAAGGCCGAAAATCTTTTTTCAAATGAAAAGGGCGGTCCCTCGATTTATGCAAAGGCAGCCCGCGAGCGAAGATGCCTGGTGCTGTCAACGGGATTTTACGAGTGGCGCCATGTATTTCCGAAGAACAAAAAAACAGGAGAGCCTTTGAAAACTGCCGTTAAGTATCCTTACTACATTTCTGTTAAGGACGAGGAATACTTCTACATGGCGGCAATTTATCAGGAGTGGACCGATCAGGAAACCGGGGAAATTGTTGAGACAGTCGCTGTCACTACCGCGCCGGCCAATCCGCTTATGGAACAGGTCCATAATTCCAAAAAACGTATGCCTACAATTTTAAATGATGAGCTGGCCTATGAATGGATGTTCGGGGATTTAAGCGATGAGCGAATCACCGAGATTGCATCCAGTCAGTTTCCTGCCAAACAAATGGATGCCTGCACGATTGCGAAAGAGTTCTTGTCGACACTTGAACCATCAACGCCCTTTATTTATGAAGACCTGCCCGCTATCGAGTACTCGATTTAACACGGCTGGATGCTTCCATAAAGCACTTTTTAGGGGTGATTGTTTAGATTTTAAAACCATTTTCAGTTGAGATCAGTTATATCATAAAAACTAATATTATGAGCGATAACAAACAGAAACAGGATGGCAGAGAAGATTCAAAAGTTGATCTGAACGATGCAAGCGAAGTTGCTTATGCAGCAAAACAGGCTGGGGTAACTTCTGCTCAATACAAGGAACTGGCTAAAGCGTCGGGAAGTTCTTCCAGGGCGAAAATTGCCGAATATATTAAGTCAAATGCCAAGGCGTAAGTCGGTAGATGTCTCACTTGATGGGCTTGCCGGAAAACTTGGAGCAGTGATTTTTAGTGAATCTCCGGGTTTTCTCTGTGTGCTCCCTCAGGATATCCATGAATCGATACTTGGAAGAGGGAATTCTGTTGCTGAAGCTGTAAACAACTGGGATGAAAAACTCAAGGCTCATCTCCGCAACAGTACCACCGGGGATCCTGTAGTGGATTATGTTCAAAAAATTCTGAGCAGTACAACGCCTGATCATGTTCAGTCCTTTTATGATCAATTTTACCCGGTTAGAAAAAAACAGTAATCTAAATATAGTTATGGATAATCAGCAAAACAGTCAGCCAAAGTTTGGAAATGAAGTGGAAAAGGACATCAATTCCCAACAATTCGTCACTTCTGATGATTGCCTCGACAGACATGAAACTGAAAGCGATCTTGATTCCCTGGAACCACAGGAGTTTGGGACAAATGACGGCGAGCTAAATGTAGATGATCCTAGGGAACTCCGCTATTGGGCTGAACAGTTTCAGATTAGTACGGGTGAGCTAAAATCCGCAGCACTGTTGCGGGGAAATTCTATCCTCGAAATAAAAAAATACATATCCGCTTAAATCTATGGCAGAATTACCAGATTTAACCGTATTTGCTCAGATACTAACCCGAAAGTTCAAAGGGCAGATTTTGGAAACGCTGGAAATTACGGAATCCAAAAAAATTAATGTCTCGGCCAAGGAAATGAAAAAAGCTTTGGAAGGAAGAGAACTTTTGGATGTCCGGCGTTCCGGAAAGACGCTTCAACTTATTTTTTCGGGTTGCCAGGTTCTTGGTCTTCACTTAATGCTCAGGGGAGAACTGATCTCTATTGATCAGGATGAGCCGCCACGCTTCCAGATTTTAGGGTTTCATTTTGAAGGGGGCGATGCATTTGCATTGATCGATCTTCAAAAGCAAGCAACGCCCACATTGAATCCTGAACCTATCGACGTCCCGGATGCGCTGGAAATGGAGGAGGAATATTTTTTTGATTTGCTGGCTAAAAAGAGAACATCGATAAAAACTTTGCTCATGGATCAGCATCTTGTTCGCGGTATTGGCAATTCCTATTCGGATGAGATACTTTATCATGCCGGGATTTCTCCCTTTTCAGTCGCCAAAGCTATCCCGGATAAAGCGGCAAAGAGATTATACAAAAGCATAAAATCTGTGTTAGCTGAGGCGATTTTAAAAATCGCAGAAGCAAACGGTGACGAACTCAAAGGTGAGCTGCGCGATTTTATGATGGTACATGGTGCCGAATTAAAAAAGACACCAAAGGGCGAGGAGATTTTGTCTGAGAAAATCGGTGGGCGCAAAGCTTACTTTACGCAATCTCAGGAACTTTTTGAATGATTCTATCAACCTACAACATTAACGGGGTCAATGGAAGGATCGAAATTTTGCTTAAATGGTTGAAAGAGCGGTCACCGGACGTTGTATGTCTGCAGGAAATAAAATGTCAGGACAAAGATTTTCCGGCGAAGAAATTAAAGGAAGCAGGTTATTTCGCCATCTGGCAAGGTCAGAAAAGCTGGAACGGTGTTGCAATCTTATCTAAGACGGAAATCAAAGAAACGAAACGCGGACTTCCTGGCGATCCTGCCGACGACCATAGCAGATACATCGAAGCATTTATTGGTGGACTGATCATAGGCTGCATTTATCTTCCAAACGGAAATCCGGCACCAGGTCCAAAATTTGAATATAAACTTAAATGGCTCAAAAGGCTTACCGCCCATTCGAAAAAGCTGCTTTCGTTTGGCATCCCAACAATTTTGATCGGTGACTATAATGTTATACCGACTGACCTTGACCTTTATAATCCCGATAGATTTAGGGATAATGCGCTTTTCTTTCCCGAATCCAAAAAAGCATACAAGAAGCTTTTGGCTCTGGGCTGGACAGATGCAATAAGAACCCTGTATCCCGATGAAATTATATATACCTTTTATGATTATCTTCGGAATGCATTTGGAAGGAATGCCGGTTTGAGATTGGACCATTTCCTGCTGTCTCCGGATTTGTCAGACAAGCTGATTGACGGTGGAGTCGACAAACATGTGCGGGGCTGGCAGGGAGCCAGTGACCATTGCCCTGTTTGGATCGAAATTCAACCAACAAAATAATACATTATATCAATGACTTACAGAGCTGGATAAATTTTTAAAATTAAATTGACATCAAAATAGTTACTATCCCTTTTTCCGTAAGACAATGAAAATTTATCGCCATAAGCCAAACCTAATCGCTTTTCAATATTCTCCATTCCTTTATTGAAGCCTGAATGGTGGATCCTGGTGTTGATCAAATTAGAAGTACTTATTGACAATTCGTTTTTACTCAATTTAATATCTAATAATCCAGGTTGGTTTGGCTTTTGTAAATTTCCATGCTTAAGCATGTTTTCTAACAATGTGATTACGACCAATGGTATAAAGCGAAAATTTTTAACCTCTTCAGGAAAAGAAAGATTGATATACTGTTCTTTGTCTTTCCTTATTTTATTAAGGGATATGAGGTTATCAATCTGATGCAGTTCCTCCTCCAGCTTGGGAAATTCTTCGGGGGATTCCTTCGTCTCAAGACTAAACCGCATCAATTCAGCCAGATTAAGAACTGCTTCTCCGGCGTCCTCGTTAAATTTTCGAACGCTATCATACAAAAAGCTCAATGTGTTGAATAACAGATGTGGATTGATTTGGGCTCGCAAATATTCATACTTCGCAACATGCAATTCATTTTGCATCTCTTTATTTTTCAAATCGTTTAAATATTCCATTCTTTCTGAATGTTCTCTTTTTAAACGTTCCTCTTTGAAACGCAAAAATAAAAAGTAAAAGCAGGAAAGAACGATAAAAAACAAACCTCTCCAGAGCGATTGAAAAAAACTTTTATGGTTAGTAATAATTGTTGGGATGTTAAATCCTTTATGGGTTCCTTCCAGTACGTAATTAAGATAAGACCTGAAAAAAATATATAAGCCGATTTGAATTATCATGAAGATAATTACCCTTGTCCAGGGTTTAGGCTTCGTAAAACTCTTCTTAAGCACAAAATGCGCATTCGTATAAAATAGAATAATATTAAGAATATAATGGAGGGCATAATTAAAAGCTTTTCCAAAAAAGCCCATTGAAAGTCCGATTAGTCCGATCTCTAATGTTATGAATATTGCCCATCCAATTAGGTGCAAGCGCTGCACTTTTCCCCATTCGAAAATTTTCTTAGTCATGCTATAATTGCTCTTGGTGTAACCTCATTTTATCGCGGTGTAAAAACTTTTTTTACGCTAAATAATGGCTCTAGTTTCAAAATAAAAACATGAAACAGAACCCTAAAAAACTGGTCAAAAAAACAGTATTTGTTTTTAGATCGCAGCAAACAATTCGAAAGTCCGAAACTGATCCGACTACTTCCAGTATCATCATTATTTCCAATGAAACGTTGATTAGCCATCGTTGAATGTTGGTTCAACATTTGAATCCTTAAGACTTCCGGCCGGATCTTAATGTTTTATTTTCAGAAAATTCAATAAAACCTTGCTTGTAGTTGTTGCCCATCGGAATGATGTGTGCTCCAAGCTTTAATGTGTTCCCAGCTATTTTTTCAACCCTTTCTTCATTTACGAAGTAACTGCGGTGGACTCTGTAGAACAATGTGCCCCAAAACTCCTTTTCAACTTCCTTCATTGTCAAATAGACTGTATAATCTTCATCTTCAGTGACAATTTTCATGTAGTTTTTCAAGCTTTCGAAAAATAATATTTTGGATTTCCTTATCTTCAATTTCTGTCCCCTTTCGCCGATGCTGACATAGAAATATTTTTTTTGGGCAATCCGTATCCCTTCAATTCTTTTTCTTTCTGCATCTAAAATGTCCCAAACGGTTTTAATGAATTTCGGTTTTGAGATCGGCTTAACCAGATACCGAGATGCATTTACTTCGAAAGCTTCTATGGCATATTTTGTAAATGCAGTGGTAAATACAATAAATCGAGCTCGATTGACTAATTTTTTTGCGAGCTCAATGCCGGTAATTTCTGGCATGTCTATATCCAAAAAAATAAAGTCTATTTTGTCTCTGATACTGATTCCTGATAGTGCAATAAGAGGATCAAAAAAAGTCTTGACTAATTTTAGGTTGGGATTCGTCTCAATGTAATCTGAGAGAATCGAGATTGAATGTTTTTCATCGTCGATTACGACGCAACGAAGTTGTTCCATATGTCAAAGTTTAGGGTAATCTCAAAAATGATCCCTCAATTACTTTGCATATCCAAATTAACTTTTTTCTTTTGGTTCGATTTTAATCACCTCAGTGGTTTTCTTTTGAGACAAAGAACCATCTTTGTTAATTTTGTTTGTTCTCCTTAAAGTTACTATGACCATGTCATATTTTGGCTGCTCCAAGGGGAGGATATCTTGTATAGTGCAATTGAGAGCGCTTGCTAACAAGTTTATATGTCTAATGCTATATTTGGCACGTTCTGTAAAAGTTTCTACTTTTGAAATAAACCCATCAGCTAATTTCATCTTCTGAGTTAACTGAAGTTGAGTCATTTTACTGGCAATTCTCAAGGCCTTAACTCTTTCAATCAACATAAAATATAATTGAGAGATTTCAACAAAAATTAACTCGTCTTCAGGTGCTACCATTTACATGTGCAAGTGACTGATTTTGATGATTTAAGTCAACTCCACTTGTGGATTTGGTTAATATTTTGTATCTTAGCTTTAATAAAATTAACGATATAGAAAAACGATAGAATATAACTTCCATTAATTTGGATTGAGTAATTACTGAAAGAACTTGTGGTGAAAAGTAGGACGTTCGAACACGAGAGGTAGGTAAAACTCAATTCCTATGCTATCTTTGTATAGCATACGGATTTGGGTCGCCTGCTTTATTTGAGTTCGGCCGCTGCGAGGCGGTGGTGGTCCTACACCTTCACTTCAAATAAAGCGTAAAGGCGGCCCTTTTCCGTTTGACTTTCGGTTAACACAGATTAGCCATGAAAGCATTTGAAATCATCATTTCTTCAAATTTCAGCAGAACATGCTATTTTCTGGCCTACTTTTTAGGTCCTCAAATCTCTGTTTTTTATACTCTCGGATGGACATTTATCATCCTAATTAGCCTGGTTATCTGTTCTCCTGAATAAGATGCCAGGCTAAGGCAGGTCAACCCTACGGTTAATGATAGAAAATAGGTTCTTTAATAATGCGCCTGCCTTAGTTCTCTTCAATATTTGAGATTCCTCATTTAATTTTCCGATCAACTAACTTAAACCAACAAACAATGAAAAAAACGATATTCTCTATCGCTAGGGCACTGCCATGCCTTTTTTTTGGAATCGACCTTATAAAGAAACCCAAGAGATGTGTTCCACCTTCTTATGGGAATTTAAGCTTAAGCTGTTTTCAATTGGATGGCCAGACAACAAGGAATGTTGCTAAATTGGCTAATAGAGAGATAAATCTAGAAAGACTACTTAGAAAGAAAATCATTCGGTTAACTACGGTTTTATTTTTCTTCTCAACTACTCTATTCGCACAGGCAAAGGCAACGAGCCGCCAACTCGCAATCAACGATAAAGTACCTAATCTTACCCTTTCGCAAATCCTAAATTTTAACCAAAAAAGCGCTGAATTTTCGAGCTTTAGAAATAAAGCACTCGTCCTCGATTTTTGGGCGACATACTGCTCGCCGTGCATAGCCGAATTTCCGAAAATGGATGCTATGCAAAAAAAATATGGTAAAAATATCCAGTTTTTACTGATGAATACTTATGCAAGTGATACTGTAGAAGTTCTAGAAAAATTTTTGGCAGCGCAAAAGGCAAAAATTAAAGATTTCGCATTACCCATAATTCTCAATAGCGCTGAAATAAAGAACGTTTTTCCAGTCAATACAATGCCGCACTATATCTGGATTGGTGCCGATGGACGTATTAAAGCGATTACGCGCGCGGATCAACTTACAGAAGAAAACGTCTCGCGGCTTATCGCAGGCTTAAGTCTTAACCTTAAAACTAAAAAAGATTAATATGATGGCAAATCATTTCAACACTAGAAAAATGAAGTGGAATTTTCTACTGTTTTGTATGGCTCTGATAATCATTATCCTCTCTGCAATAACAGCTTTTGCTCAGGAAGCAAATGTGTTAAAAGGGAAGGTTACTGACTTTGATGGAAATGTAATCCCGGCCAGCGTTCGCTCCAGAAAGAATATGACAATAGTTGATGAGGCTGGAAATTTTACTTTAGGAAAAGTAAACCCTGGAGATACAATTCGTATTACTGCAACTGGATATAAAACAATTTTCAGGATTTATTCAATAAATGAAAAATTCATTTCAGTTAAAATGACCGATGATTCCCAGCAGTTAGAGGAGGTCACCGTTCAGACAGGTTACCAAACATTGAAACCCAATGAAGTTAATGGAACAATATCCTCTATTAGTGAGAAAGCTCTAGGAGAACGTACAGGGTCGAATATTTTAGAAAGGATAATTGGTCAAAGTAGCGGATTAATGCTCCAGGTAGGAAAGAGTAATAACAATCCGCAAAATAAGACCAACATTTCTATACGTGGTCTTGGAACAATCAATGGTCCGTTAGATCCGCTAATCGTGTTAGATGGTTTTATATATGAGGGAGATATATCTAACATTAATCCCAATGATGTAGAAAATGTATCTGTATTAAAAGATGCAGCAGCTGCATCGATTTGGGGTGCAAGGGCTGGTAATGGCGTAATTGTGATTACAACCAAGAGAGGCAGACAAAACCAACCTATGCAAATTGCCTTTGGTGCAAATGTATTGGTACAGGATTTACCAAGATTTAATTCTATCAGGCAGATGAATAGTAGCGATTATATCGCTTTTGAAAAACAACTTTTCGAATCGGGCTACTTTAATGATCGGATATCTACCACACCATGGTTGGCATTAACCCCTGTTGTAGAAGTTCTTCTAGCAAGAAGAAACGGGCAGATCTCTCAGTCAACGGCTGATGCTAGAATAAATTTATTAGCGGGAAATAATACACAACAATCCTATCTGGACAATTTCTACACTCGTGGGATTCTCCAACAGTATAGTTTAAATCTTAAAGGGGGGAGTGAGCGGAATACCTATTTACTTTCTGCAGCATACGATCAGAATAGAGGGGAAGTTTACAATACCTCAGGTAAATTAAACCTGCATTTTGCCAATGATTTTAAGGTGCTTGAAAAATTAAATCTAAGTACTAATGTTTATTATACAAATTTTACTGGAAAGACCGGCCGTCCTGCGAATGGTTATCTGAGCGCTGGGGGAAGGTATCCGCCATACCTGGATTTTGCACAGGCTGGAGGACTTGCTACAGAATTTCGGTCAGCATATACTGATACACTGGCAAAAGGTAGACTTTTAGACTGGAAATTTTATCCCACAGAAGATTATAAACATGACTATACCGATTCCCGTTCTCAGGACTTATTTGCTAACGTCGGATTTAGGTATCAAATCGTCAAAGGGTTAAACCTGCAGGTAAATTACCAATATCAACGGCAGAGCTCAGATATTGAACGAACATCCGATGAACAAAGTTATGCGGCCAGAAATCTGATCAATTCGTTTAGTCAGGTAAATGCCTCTACGGGAATAGTTACTTATCCGGTTCCAAGAGGAGGGATACTGAATTCTTCTTCTTCGGTAGTCAACTCACAAACAGGAAGAGCGCAATTCAACTACAACAACGTTTTTGGCTTGCATAGCATCAATGCAATTTTCGGTGCTGAGGCAAGGAGTGCGAATACTTCTTCTCGTGGAAGCAGAAGATTAGGCTATCAATCCGACCCACTATATTTTACTCCAGTTGACGAGGTAGGGCTTTACCGCCAATACTTAACTGGATTTAGCAGCCAGATCGGAAGTGTCAATACTTTAACTCAGACTGCATACCGTTTTATAAGCATGTATGCCAATTTCGCATATTCCTTCAAAGGACGTTACCTGTTGTCAGGAAGCATACGACGTGACGGATCAAATATTTTTGGCGCTGATATAAATGATAAATGGAAGCCCTTATGGTCGTCAGGTATTGGATGGAAGATTTCAGATGAATCCTTTTATAATTTAAGATGGCTGCCCGTTCTGCGGTTAACCACTACATTTGGCTACAGTGGTAATGTAGACCTAACGAAAACTGCGTCCCCAATTGCCACTTATGGCACGAATGCTTTGACGGGATTTCCAATCACGAGGATAAATGCAATAAATAACCCCGATTTGAAATGGGAACAGCTTTCGCAGGTTGATATGAAACTGGATTTTGAACTTCCCAAGCAAATTCTGACCGGATCATTTTCTTATTACGTCAAAACAGGAACGGATTTGTATGGTATAACGGGCTATGACTATACCAGTTGGGGTGCACGTGATGTAATCACAAAGAATGTTGCTAATATGAGGGGAGAGGGTATTGATCTCGATCTTCACAGCAAAAATCTTAAAACTGGCAATTTTAGTTGGGGAACTGACCTGTATTTTAGTTATAACACCAGTAAAACCACAAAATATAAAAGCAGAGACAATTCATCAGCTTTTTACAATTTACTTACCGCAGGGAATGCTATTACTCCAATCGAAGGCTATCCACTATATGCGGTTGCAGCTTATAAATGGGGAGGGCTGGACAGCAAGGGGAATCCACAGGGATATTTGAATGGTAAACTCAGTACTGATTACGAGTCTATCGCAGATGAATCTTTTAATACGGGGAATAATGTCACCTTTCTGGGTTCTGCCAGTCCGACGTATTTCGGTTCTTTGATCAATACTTTGTCATTTAGGGGTTTCAGTTTGTCGGTTAATATCAATTACAAATTAGGTTATAAGGTCAGAAAACCGGCACTGGCATATTCAACGCTAATAGAAACTGGGCAGGGAAATTATGAATATGAGTCTCGCTGGCAGAAGCCTGGTGATGAAAACGTAACTAATGTTCCCTCGTTCATCTACCCTGCACCAAGTGTTCGGGATGCATTTTACAGTAAATCTGAAATTAATGTGATGTCGGGAGACCACATTCGCCTTGATTATATTCGATTTGGTTACACATTAAATACAGTTCAGTGGAAATTTCCATTTCGGAATCTTGAAGTATACGCAGGTTTACAAAATGTCGGATTACTCTGGAAAGCGAATCATTTCGGTTATGATCCGGATTATTCAAACATATTACCTCCTTCCCGCCAGTTATCATTTGGTATAAAGGGGGCATTCTAAAACCATGATAGAAATAGTAATTATGAAGAAAAATAATATTGCAATAAGTATTGTACTTTGTACTGCAATGCTACTTACCTTGAGTTGTAAAAAGTACCTTGAGGTTAAATCAAATGCCAAATTGGTAATTCCACATACTTTATCTGACGTACAAGGACTTTTGGACGATGCCAATCTTATGAACCTGAGGTTAACTCCGTCATTTGGCGAAGCATCAAGTGATGATTTTTTCCTGACAGTCAACAGTTACAATGCGCTAAGTGTAAGGGCTCAAGAAGCTTATACCTGGAAGCCTACTCCTTATCGACATGCCAATGATTGGAGTCTGGCGTATACGTCTGTTTTTAATAGTAATCTTTGCCTGGAGTTATTAGAAAGCATAGACAGAACGCCAGCGAACAGTTCTCAATGGGACAATGCCAAGGGAAGCGCCTTATTCTACAGGTCCTTTTATTTTTTGATGTTGACCAATCAACATGGACTTGCCTTTGATGAAAAAAATTCTGGCAATGATTTAGGTATTGCACTTAGAACATCATCTAACTTTAATGTCCCCTCGGTACGTTCTTCGGTAAGCGATTGTTACCAAAAAATAATTGAAGATGCAACTTTAGCATTAACCTTACTGCCCGACTACCCTCAGCATGTGATGCGACCCTCAAAAGGAGCCGCAGCAGCGCTGTTGTCAAGATGTTTTCTGTACCGTCATGAATATGAAACGTCATTGAAATATACACTGGAAGCACTCAAATTCAACAGCAAGCTAATGGATTACAATGGCGATAGTGATCTCCTGGCGCTAAGTAGCACAGTACCAATCAAAAAGTTTAATAAGGAGACGATTTGGTATGCAGAACTTTCCAGTAATTTTGGAGTCAATAATACTACAAATTCTAGAGTCGATACTGCCTTGTATGCCAGTTATAACATTAACGATTTAAGAAGAACTGCATTTTTCCGGGCTTCTGCGCCATACCAGCAGTTCAAGGGGAATTACACCGCAAGTGGAACGATTTACTTTTCAGGCCTTGCAACAGATGAACTTTATCTTAACAGCGCCGAATGTAAAGCCTGGCTCAATGACCTGTCTGGGGCTATGGAAACATTGAATATTTTATTAAAGTCCCGTTGGAGAAATACAGTGCCCTTTTCGCCTGTAACTGCAACCGATAAGTCTGATGCTATTAGAAAAATCCGTGAAGAAAGAAGGAAGGAGTTGTTGATGAGAGGTCTTCGTTTTGCTGACCTTAAAAGGTACAACAAAGAAGGAGCAAATATAATTCTAAGACGGGTTCTCGGAAGTCAAGTCTTCACCCTTGCGCCAGATTCACGATATTATGCTTTGCCGTTGCCCACTGATATTATTGAATCTTCAGGCATGCCACAAAACTAAACTATAAGGGGGAGTTCATTTCCCCCTCATATTTTACCCTTAGGTTATTGGGCAGTTTTGTTTTCGATGTCCATGTCTCCATCATCACTGGATACTACATAAGCACGTGTTGATGTGTGGGGACTTGCGATTAAGTTAAGTGAAGGGTCTAGCGTAGGGGTGCCACTTGTATTCACAAAGCTTGCATCTACTCGTATAAGACAGGCTTCTTGTTGAATTTCATCACAGCCCGCTGCGTTAGGACTATAAGTCCAGTTAGATTCTTTTTCAACCTCAGTTCGGGACTTATCGCTACCGGTATACTGAAACGTATATTGTACCCTTTTGCTATCTGCCTTGAATGCAGAACCACCAAATACTAATACTAATCCTAAAGCGGCGGCCATTAGGCCTTTGCTTACATTTTTTATTGCTGTATACATAATTTAAGGATGCTTTTTACTTCGAAAAAACAAGCGAAAAAGTTAGTTTAAGATTTGGGCACCATGCCCTGTTGAATGCATTAAATTTTGGAATTATATTTTTCACTCTTTGCCGCTTAACCTCCTTTCCTTTTTGGTAACTCTAATAAGACAACCCATATTTATAAAAAACAAAAGCATGTTGAAGTAGAGATGGCTTTTCCAGCTCATCTTAGAAATGAAGCCACCGCAGCTGCATGGGGCATTAGGAAAAACATGGGTTAGGATCAATGTGATATATATGGTAAATCCCAATATCAGGGACAAGGAAAGCCACAGTCCCCATTTGTGTTTATTAAAAATCAGCAGCGTAGCAGCGGTCAGCTCAAGAACCGGGACCAGATATGTCAGTACGCGTTGTATTTCTTCAGAAAAGGGTTGATCCTTCATCTGGAGCTGATAAAGTTTTAGATCTGCGAGCTTTGCAAAAACTGCATAACACCATAGCAATGTCAGCAGGAATATTCCAACGGTATTTAGATTTGATACCAAGCTTTTATAGCTTATATGCGTCCGTTTATGTGAATAAATATTTTCCATGTTTTGTTTATTAAAAACCCATCTGATTGTGGATTAAAGTTCGAAACAACAGAAATAATATTAACTACCCGAATTCGGCAATTTTTACTCTTTTTGCACCCCTTGGGAAAAGAAATAATCGTACACCTATTTGTGTAATAATGCGATTCCCTACCGTGTCATCTGCGGTATTTCCTTTTTATTTTGAAGAGGTATTTTGATTCAATTGCGAGAAGGGAAGCCAGAATCTTATGAATGGGAAGATTAATTAATTCTGGATACCTGTCTTGAAAATAGAGAAATCTTGTTTCCGCATGTCTGATCCTCAGCATTTGTTCTCTTTGCGTAATTTCACGGTAATGTTCCTCATAGATTTCCAGAAGAATCATTAGAAATTGGGGATTTGCTTTGGCAAGTTCACTCCATTGGGATAGACTTATTGAATAGCCGGAACTGTCTTTTAAAAAATTTACGTACTCATTTGTGTGAGTGAAGGAAAAAAACGACGTAGTCGGAAAAATAAACCCACTCTGTAATATCCAGGAAGTATTTTCCTGCCCCTCGAAAATAAAATACCCTCTTGCAAGGCCCTCTTCGATAAAATACAGTTCTGGGTATGAATGATCTGGTGTGCTAATAAGTAAGCCCTTGTTGAAAGTTTTCTGAACAGAGATTTCCGCCAGTTGGCTTACAAAAGGTTCGCTTGCATTTTGAAGACTTTGCAGTTTTTCGATGAGTCGTTTCATTTAAATATGATTTAGGGTAAACTTTAAGGTGTGTCATATATGTTCTTGCCTATCAGGAATTTTATTGTTGCCGAATAGAAGTTCCAACTGTATGTTTAAATGCCAGGCTGTATAGGATAGATTCAAGAGGTACGCATCAGGGAATAATTTCAGAAGGTTCGAATAATGCTTTTCGCTAAACGCTATCAAATAAGAATCCTCTAAAAACTCTACATAAAGTTCAAATCTCGACCTTGGCATAACGTTTGGGAAATGATAAAGGAATTCCTCAGCATTGTAGGTTCGGATAACAATTTCTTCGTCATTATCCTTATCGATTGCCATTAGCCGTAATGACCCGCTTTCAATCAAGGGATAAAAATTATAATCTTCTCTAGTCAAGAACACTGTCTGGCCAGCCTTGTATGCAGTTTTTTTTGCTATGGTTGAGATGTATGCTTTGAGTCCAGGCGAGAGTGAGTGAAATGCGTTTAGTTTCTGTGAATAGTTTTCTACGTCCATATCTTTTTAGGGATAAAGAACGGCTATTTGAAAACTTTGTCAAGTTGCAGAAATTTTATGGTCTTGCAACCCCTCATCAAATTGCAAGATTCGCAGTATTCTCACAATTTCAATATCTTTCCTGAGCTAATGCTAGCATTTCACTGAGCTTTGCGATCACTTTCTTAATATCTTCACTAGCATGATTATAGTGGGCATTTCTAGCACTTTTTTCAGATATTGAATCGCGTTCCACCGTGCTAAAGTGCCTTGCAATATACTGGTGCGCGAATTTTGCCCTTTGCCATATTATTATCCCGGTCTCCATCTGAAGATGGACAAAAAAGGCCAGCTGTTTAACGGAAAAGGAAACTTTATAGTTGGCGTTCATGATTCCCGCTTCCTCAACTTCATGGTTCACGAATTCCATAGCCCGGAGTAAAAGGAGTTCTTCTCGAAGGAATTTTTTTATAGTGCGCTGAATATCGGGTTTCCTTGTAAACTGGAGCATTTGGGTTTCTCTGTATAACACTCTTATCTCTTTCCGATAGGAACAGACTGCAGAAATTTTTTCCCCTAAAGTTGTCTTATGCTCAATCTCTTTTGAAATATGCCATTTGGCATAAAAAAATAAGTCAGGATGATTTATTCCAAGCCCCATGAAAATTTTTATAATGCTAAACTCATCAATCAAATCAAGCAACATAAGATCTTGATGGATTTTATCGCAGGATTCTTTCCAAAAATTAAGATCTTTAAAACTGACTATCTGACTTATATCCAAAACCGATCTTGTGACCTGCATCAGTTTAGGATCCAATTTCTTCTTTTCAAATTCTCCAACGATTAAGTTCAAATCATTCTCAATTTCGGAAATTTCTGACTCAATCATTTTTATAGGTATCCTGCCTTTATAATTGAATATTTCCGGAAAGATTTGTTTCATCCAGATTAGTAATTCTTCCATTATGTCCAGCAGTGCTTTCAGAGTGCTTATGATAATCGTGTGGTCCGGATCTTTTTCCCTTTGCGTTTTTTCTCTACTGGTCTTATCCATTAAAAGGGTTAAGTTCTGTTGGTGAAAATTTAAATATGCTTTTGACTTTTTATGATTATTTAGTTCAACGGCCATATCCCTGAAGGCTCTGGTCAGTCTGGAATGTTCTCGTTCAAGATTTTTTTTTGACTCCACTGCAAAATTTTTTGCAAAACTTTTTTTCGTTTGCAGGCTTGTGAGATGTTCCTCAAAAAAAATAAATTGGTAATTCATAGCTGATTTTTAGCACAATTTATGACTGAATTTACCTGTCAAAAAGATTTTTACACCGAGGCCTTGGGTGGTTACACGAATAGTTTGATTAGGCTGACAAACATATTCTCAAAAGTAAAAACCGACGTATATTGTCTTTAGAATTTATCTGCAAATAATGAATTCAAAGGGGGTTGATCAATTATGCAACTGATAGTTAACTTGATTCTATGCCTGCAATAATTCAATTTGCAGCAACGCAGGCTGAATTTTAGCTGCCTAAAATAAACCTATTTTTCATCTAAATCCTTTGTGTATGTTAATCCCCCAATCTGAACAGCTGTACCTGGAAATGACCTCTAAGCTTCATGCTGGAAAAAATGAACTTATAAGTGATCTGCTTAGGTTATCCTCCTCCCTTGAAATGATAGAAAGCGGCACAATCCGTTTAAATTCCCTAGCAAACCGATTAGGTTTTTCCTCGGAAGCAGAAGAGATATTTTTCTTTAAACAGATCAAGCCCAAGTTTTACAGTTGGAAAATTTTTATTGTAGAACAGTTCAATATTGTCTCGAATATTCCAGTAGATACAGACGAGGCAATCCGAAATTATTACATAAGGGAAATAGATTTCTTAAGAAGATATTTCGAACAAAATCAATTTCTTTACCAATATTATCTCAATGACCAGAGCGCACTAGATGAAGAATACTTTTTAAGGCGTAATAGGCAGAACATACTTCCCGCAGTGAATTTTAGTGAATTCGAGACAAAGGGAGATTATACCTTTGCTAAATTCCGTGCGTATGAACATTTGCGGGAGTTTTTATTGACACGCATCAGACTTTTATACAGCGACCCAGAATCCTCAATATTTCAATTGTTGTCAAAAAACTCAAACCTGAGATGGACAGACGATAAAGTGAAGCTTGTAGAACTTGCCTATGGCATATATTTTATGGGGTCATTGAATAATGGAAAAGCAGATATTTCTCAGGTCGTTGATATTCTTGAAAAGAGCTTAAATGTAGATCTGGGTGTCGCTTATCGCAAGTTCATTGATATCTCTAGAAGGAAAAGCAAGGGATATACTGTTTATTTAGACAGTATGAGAAATGCCATAAACGATCACATTGCCAGAAAACTTAAGTTTAATTGATAATCAACCAAATTGCCAATTTCACTTTGTATAATTTTTCTCATATCGCAGGATATCCTCAAAATAATCCAGATTAAAAAAATTACACACCTAAATAAAAGTGTTATAGTTTTTGTAAATAAAATGCTAGTGATTTAATGAAATTCTCTTCTGTTTAATAAAAATGGATCAGTAATCAACTAAACTGATGAATGTAAAATTTATAACAAATCTGATCTCCAATAAATAACTTTCAGATCAAGGCAAAAATAGCCTTATAAAAATCGTTCACACTATTTTCATAGTGTCAATAACACGTCTTGCACATACTGAATTTTGAGCCAACAAAAGAGTTGGTCTTTGACATTCAGGAATGAAACATTACCCTTTAAATTGAAGGGAATTTTGCGAAGCTTTGAGATGACGTCAAAAAGGTGAAAGCGCATTGGCAGACGATAAGTCCGGTTTGTAGAAATCGACGCGAGTAGTTCCGAAATTACAATATATAGAGGCCCTTCTTTTTGGGTTCTATTTTATAGGGGCGATAAGCCCCTTTTTTGTTTCTGAAAATTCTAAAACTAAATCGGTATGTCAGCTTTTTTAAACGTTAATGAGATCAAGGAGAAAGTGTCGCTCCTCGATCTTTTGAAGAACTTGGGGTTTAGTCCCCAGAAAGTATCGGGGGGAGAGTATTTTTTTCTAAGTATGTTGCGTGAAGAATATACGGCCTCACTTTGTGTAAATGATAATCTGGGGGTCTGGTTTGACCATGGCGGTGCAGGAGTATCGGGAATAAAAAGCGGAAGCATAATCGATTTTGGCCTTGCATATTGGTATCCCTCAAGCTTTCCTGAGGTTCTTAAAAAAATCGTAGAGTATGCAAAAATAAACCTTGAGAGAACCGCGGATGTGCCTGTTGATAATTCCCGAAGGCCCTTGCCCTTCAAAGTTCCAAGATATGAAGTAGAAGTAGTAAATGAATCAATCGGCAACGATGTCATCAGCTCATATCTTAAAGGCAGGGGAGTGCAAAGCGTTGCAGGTGGTTATTTATATGAACTTTATTATTCGGTCATGGACAGCAGCAATAAGCGCAGGAATTACTTTGCTTCTGCATGGCCAAATGAGAATGGTGGCTGGGAGGTACGCAACAAATATTTTAAGGGTTGCCTGGGGCACAAGGGAATGAGTTTTTTGCAGGGGGCTGTTGACAGGCTAGGTGTCTTTGAAGGTTACTTTGATTTTCTGAGCTGGAAAGTCGAACATCCACAGGATCCTGCATCCATATTGGTGTTAAATTCCCTTTCGTTTCTACAGGCTGCCAAGGGTAGGTCAAACCAGTTTGGTTCTATTGAACTTTATTTTGACCATGATAAAGCAGGAAAATCTGCTGCGCAGGAATTTATCCGAGATGTACATGGAAGTATAGACTGTTCGTTCAAATATGCAGGGTTTAAGGATTATAATGAAAAGCTTGTGGCTGATCTAAGGCAAATTGAAAAATCTATTGTTAAGCCTATGCCTTTTAGTGTAGAGAATGGTTTTGGTATAACACGTTGATATATGAATATATAACTATGTAAATATTGAGCTATATAGATATAATTATCTATATATGCTTAAATATCAATATGTCTCTATCGGTATATGTGGATATTCTTATATAGAAATATGTGGATATATGTTTAGCTAGTTAAACTCAATGATAAGTTTCATCATTTTTAGTCTTACTAATAGTGGCTTATTGATTTTACTTTCCGGATTAGCTCTAAGTGGCCCGAAATGGCTCTCTAGAAATAAATCAAAGTCAGTTACTTTTGTTGCCTCATTTAAAAACACCGGCATTTCCGGTCTCCGGCAATTCTTGAAAAACTCTTCTAATTCCTGCAGCTCCATCTGGCAAAGATAGCTTTAGGCTTTCTGTTTTGCCGGAATACTTTTTAACAAAATCCTAATAAACCAAGCTTAAGTTTTTTGGTTTTTATCCTTTCGTTATAGTTGGTGTATTTTGGTTTTTTAGCCTGCAAGTTGTGTTTTTGTTGCTCAAAAACCCTATAACTTGCCCGCTTTTTTTCGCCTTGGGGGCGTAGCGGGATGGAAAAAACGTCGCAACTAGTTTTTTCTTCTTCGGAGGATGTCCCTTAATTGTTGAATATGACCAAGAAAAAGAATGGGAGGCCTTTAAAATTAGATGGTAAAAGAACCAGGTTCATTAAGGCCAGATTTACCGAGGAAGAATATGCTTTACTCCGAAACCTTTGGCTTTCCCTTGGATTGAAAGAAAGTGATTTCTTGCGGCAAAGGCTTTTAATCTCCTCTGCGGTTTCAAATAAAATCAATGCTGTCGAAGTTTTAAAACACCTGAACCAGATCGGTGCAGAGATCGGTAGGTCAGGAAACAACATTAACCAGCTTGCCCGGCATGCGAACTTTTTAAATAAACGAGGAATGCTCTCTGCTGAAATTGTACTTCAGTTCAACACGATTTTTACTGATTACATTTCAATATTTAGAGGAATGGAGAGAGCAACCAGGGAATTACTCAGATTATTAAAGGCTTAGTTTATGATTGTGAAAATTCTTTGGAAATCAAAGACTTTTAGGGCAGTTAGGTACAATACCAATAAAGTTGAAAAAAATAAGGGAGAACTGGTAAAGGTATCCGGTTTTGGGGCGCTGCAAGGGCTATCTGAGATCAGGCCTGGAGATTATATAAACTACCTCTCATCCCTAGCGAGCAGAAACCGCAGGGTTGTATATCCGCAATTTCATGCAATGATATCTTCAAAGGGCAGAAGCTTGGACAAGGGGGAACTAGTTACACTGGCCGAAGGCTGGCTAGAGGGCATGGGTTATGGAAATCAGCCGTATCTTCTCATTTTCCACAAGGACACGCAGAATAATCACATCCATATGGTATCTTCAAGAATAGACCTGGAAGGGAAAAAGATTTCCGACAGCTTTGAGAAGATCAGGGCTTATAAGGTACTGAATAAACTTATCGGTAATGATGAGAAACATGCTGCTGAAAAAGCTTTGACGAGGGCACTTCAATACAGCTTCTCCAATAAGGCGCAGTTTATGATGTTGCTTGAAAGACAGGGATATGCATTAAAAGTTCTGGAGGATACGCTTGATCTGTCAAAGTATGGTGAAAAAGTAGGCAGTATAAACTTAACCAGAATAGAACAAAAAATTGCCCGGTTTTCACCTGATCAGAAAAGAAAGGAACAGTTAAAACAGATTTTTGCAAAGTATAGGCCAATTACCGATTCCAGAATTCAAGCGATCAGGGAAGATCTTCCAGGTGGCGAGAAAGGAAAAGTAATATTCTATAACTCTGAGTTAAGCGAAAAATTATCTTCTTCATTCGGCCTTCAGTTTGTATTTCATTTTAAAGGTGACAAGCCGCCATATGGCTATACCATTTTAGACCATTCCACCAAGGAAGTTTTTAAAGGTGGCGATATTATGTCCATAACTAAATTTATGGAGACTTTACGCCAAACCGAAGAAGTAAAAACGTCAATACCCATTTCGGAGGGTATTTATGAAAATCAGTTTTCTCCAAAGGAAGAGATGCTCCTTGAAAATCCATCAGAGTCAATATTTCCTGCTGACGAGGTTGAAATGCATGATTGTATATCCATTGGCGAATTCTCTTTGGATATAGATATCTCTGATGATATTGATGATGAGCAGATCCTCGGACGGAATAGGCGCAGGCAAAAAAAAGCAAGAACCAATACACGTTAAATTTTTATGCTTATGGTTATATTAATTGGAAATCAGAAAGGGGGAGCAGGTAAAAGTACACTCTGCCTGTTACTGGCCTATTTCCTCTCAATGCTTAAAAAAAAGAAGGTTACCGTTCTGGATATGGACTACCAGGCTTCGATTTCAGGCAAGTTTGAAAAGGCAAAAATTCTTGAGAACGATCCCCTCTACGAGGTTATTCCCTCTGATCTTAAGTACTTCCCGGCTCTGCTGGAACTGCTTAACCAAAATAGGGATGAGTTTGTGCTCATTGATCTTCCGGGTAAAATGGACGATGATCTATTGATTCCCATTATCAGTTCCGCGGAACTCATTATCTGCCCGTTTAATTATGATGAATTTTCTGTAGACAGTACAGTGCTCTTTTCGCTTGTATGTCGGGAGATCAATAATTTATCACCCATGGTGTATGTGCCAAATAGGATTAAAACAACCGTAAAGTATGAAACCAGGGAAGAGGTAGACAAGGTACTATCCAGATTTGGAAAGATTTCTCCCGGTATTTCTGACCGCATCGATTTTCAGCGGGTAGGAACCATCCATGTCCCGGCCTCTTTAATTCAAGTTTTTATGCCGGCAATGGACTTTATCTATGGCAGCTTTATGAAGAGAGGTATATCATCATGAGCGAAATCAAGTCCCTTGCCGATCAATTGAAATCAAGGATCCAAGAGGAAAAGGGATTGCCGGAAAAATCCCAGGCCAGTCATGGGGCTGAAAAGATTGGTGTAAAAAAAACTGAATCCAAAGAAACGGTCGTGAATACCAAGCGGCTAGCTAGCTTTCTCTCATCCCTGCGGGACTTTAATATGGATGGGCAGGAGAAAATCCTTATCCGCATTGATAAGCGCACAATGAATAAGCTTAGGCAACTAAAGATTACTTCGAATATTGATATGACCAGGGTAATCGTTTTTTCCCTCCACCAGTTTTTAAAAGGCCATCCCTGGTTAAACGAATATATTTCTCAAACTTTAAAAAATATGACCCATGAGCTGGACTAATTTCTTGACCATAATCTTTATTGTATATATGGTTTATTATTTACTGAACTTATTTTTTGATCTTTTTCTATCTCAAAGAGTTGGTGTGAATGAAACTCCGGAAGACGAGCTTTTCTTTGCACAAACATTTACCCCTGAGCTGATTACCCTGGAAGAGAAAGCTGAGGAGGCTGTGCCTACGGATTCAGAAAAAAAGGAGAAACCAGCCCCTTATTTGCCAACAGGTCCAATTAGCTCAAGTGGAGGCATTGGACTAAAACAGCTTTTTTCCCTTGCGAAAGACAACCTCATCGAACATACGCGGGCAATACCTTACTAAACTCCATGAGGTTTTCTTTATTCTTTTTAAGGGCAGCGTCAGCTTCTTTTTTTTTGCTCTCTACTTTTTCCGCTAATGCTCAACCAGGAATCTCAGAGTTTTATTCCGCCTCGGCAGAGGTGAAAGGCTGGTATTTTTCGCTCTCGGATCTGGTACTGGTTATTGGCGCAATCGCAGGAATCCTAGGTGGACTTAGGGTTTATGCCAATTGGCAGATGGGCAAGCACCACATTGATGCGCAGGTTATGGGATGGTTCTTTTCATGCCTCTTTTTATCTCTCATCGGTGTATTCCTCCGCGGTCTTTTCGGACTGTAAATACAATTTTATTCAATTTAAATCAATTTTTTTATGACAAGAAAAAGCAAAAGACTTTTGTCATTGGCCGCGCTATTGGGTTTAGTGCAGGCAGTTTCCGCCCAGACTGGGGGAGGAACAACAGGAATCAATGCGGCGACTTCCTCGCTGACCTCTTATGTAGATCCGGTTTCTACACTCACCCTTGCGATTGGTGCCGTGGTAGGTATTATCGGCGGGGTACGTGTCTACATCAAATGGAATTCCGGAGATCAGGACATCAACAAAGAAATTATGGGCTGGGGAGGTTCCTGCCTTTTTCTGGTTCTGGTATCGGTAGTGATCAAGGCTTTCTTTGGCGTATAGCATGAGGATGTATCCAGTTTACAAGGGGCTTCAAAAGCCCCTTGTTTATCGCGGTTTCAAAGGGAAGTTTATTGCTTATGGAATTTCTTCCTTAGGTCTTGGGCTGGTCACAGGAGGCCTAGCCGGTGCGCTCCTCAATATGTATATCGGTGGCCTCTTAACCATTCTTTCAATAGCCGGTGGGCTCCTCTACACATATTCCAAGCAGGCATTCGGTCTTCATGATAAGACCAGATCCAGGGAGATATTCATTCATCGTATTTATTTAAGGCGAGGTTATGGGAAAACAGGAATTTAAACTGCCATATGCCGGAATAGAAGAGATAGGCGGACTTTCCGTTCTTTATGGTGAGTCAGGCGATTTTTCAGTAATTCTTTCTATCGAAAATCCGGTGCTTATTTATTCCGCTGATCCGGCAGGCTACCAGGCCTTTCATCTTCTGCTTCTCAATGTGATCAAGATATTGAGTGAAGGGTATATCATTCAGAAACAGGATGTGTTCTCTAAAAGAACTTATCAGGCGAAAGTGCAAAGTGAACCCCTTCAGCAAAAATACGATGAGCATTTTTCAGGGAGGGAATATATTGAGCACTCTAGTTATCTGGTTATAACCCGTCAGGTCAAACGAAGGGCAATGTACGTTTATGACAGGAAAGCCCTTTTGGATTTTGTATCCAATATTGCCAAGGTCTGTGAACTATTGAAAGGAGCATCGGTATCACCAAAAGTACTGCCCCAGGGTGAGATAGAACGCTATATTTCGCGGATGCTTGCCATGGATTTCTCCTCAGACCATTTTTCGCTCAATAACTTAAGGGCCGGGGATACTGAAATAGGTATTGGGAAAAAGGTGATCCGCTGCATGAGCCTGGTCAATATCGATTCCATTGACATGCCTGAATCCATTGGGCCATATTTAATGGCGAACGACGGGAAAGGACTACAGGAATTTCCGATGGACAACCTTTCTTTCCTGTCATCAGTTCCGGGTATTGAAAGTCTTGTTTATAACCAATTAATTGAAATTCCTTCCCAGGGCATTACCCTGAACAAACTGCAGCTGAAACGCAAGCGGCATTCCGGAGTTCCTGATCCAGCCAATCAGATGTGTGTGGAGGATATTGATAAGTTGCTCATAGATGTGGCAAGGGAAAACCAGTTGCTCGTCAATGCGCACTATTCTTTATTGGTCTGCTGCGAACTTCCACTTCTGGATACCAGCTGTAACTTTATTGAAGCTTCCCTATTTCAGCAGGGGATTATCCCCTCCAAGAATGCCTATAACCAGATGGAACTCTTTAGGAGTGCCTTGCCTGGAAATGCAGTGGAACTGAAAAAATACGACTGGTTCCTCACCACTTCGGATGCGGCCCTTTGCCTGTTCTACAAGGAACGGCTGATGCGGGATGAGCCCTCCAAGTTTCTCATGCGCTTTACCGATAGGAGAGGAATCCCTGTAGGCATAGATCCAGCAGATCTTCCTATGGAATCTGGCAGGATTACCAACCGTTCAAAATTTGTTCTGGGCAGCTCTGGTACTGGTAAATCCTTTTTTATGAACAGCCTGCTTGAACAGTATATGCTTTATAATTACGACATCGTGATCGTTGATGTAGGACATTCCTATTCCGGGCTATGCAATTATTTTGGAGGAAAGTATTACACCTATACCGAGGAGAATCCGATCACGATGAATCCCTTTCTTATTTCTGAAGCAGAATATAACATCGAAAAGAAGGATTTCCTCAAAACACTTATCGGACTTCTTTTAAAGGGTGCAGAGGGAAGCGTATCGCAGATTGAGGATACGGTTTTCTCAAATGTACTCTCGGCCTACTATTCAGACTTCTTTTTAGGAGAGGCTGATTATGCGCTGTGTTTTGATTCTTTCTACCATTATTCGATCGTTAAGATTTCGGAGATCAAGGAAAATGAGAAGATCAGTTTCGATCTTGATGAGTACCGTTATGTACTTAAAAAATTCTGTCTTGGCGGAGAGTACGGTAGGCTGCTCAACGAAAGCGCTGATCTCTCAGATTTTACAGAGCGTTTTATTGTCTACGAAATTGATTCAATCAAGGAAAATAGGGTTCTTTTTCCAATCGTGACGCTGGTGATTATGGATTTGGTACTGCAGAAAATGAGGCACCGTACAGGCCAGCGAAAAGCGATGATTTTGGAAGAAGCGTGGAAGGCAATCGCATCTCCGCTAATGGCTAACTACATTCTTTACCTCTATAAAACGATGAGGAAATTCTGGGGAGAGCCAATTGTGGTGACGCAGGAACTGGGCGATATTATCGGAAATGCTGTAATAAAGGATTCCATTCTGGCCAGTTCCGACACCATCTGCCTGCTCGATCAATCCAAGTTCAGGGGGAATTATGCAGAGGTAGCAAAGCTCCTGGCGCTCAGTGAGGTAGAGCAGCGAAAGATATTTACCATCAATGCGCTTGAAAATAAGGCCGGACGCGGGAAATTCAAGGAGGTTTACATTAAGCGCGGAAGTATAGGGGAGGTCTATGGCGTTGAAGTGTCGCTTTTTCAGTATTTAACCTTCACAACCGAAAAACCCGAAAAGACTGCTGTCGAATCTTATGTCAAGCGTTACGGTTCTTATCCTCTGGGACTGGAACATTTCGTTGCCGATATGAAAATGAGCGCAATCTCTCTTCCCGAATTTGTCAAGAAAGTCAATTCATCCATCACAAGTTAAATTCTATTTTTATGCGAAAAATATTCATCTATTTTTTATTTGGAATCTTCGTGCAATCGGCCTCCGCACAAATATACGTTGACCCAACAACCGCTGCGGCCACGGCTGCCCATGCAGGGGTGATGAACAGCGGTCTGTCCCGAACCAGCGACAACCTTACTCTTGTGCAAAGGGCACAGCTCGCGGTAACTGGTCAGCTTGGAATTGTAAATGACCTTCAATCCACTATTTACAGAGGCTTATCTGAGGTTTCAGGAGTAATGAGGTCTCTGCTTTCTGTTAAGGATATTTATGCGATTTCTCAGGATATTGTCATTGATGTGAATAAGGCGATTAATCTAGCCTCTGGTGACCCGGTATTATTGCTGTTTGCCGAAGGAGGTGCTAGGGAGTTCAAAACCCGTTCGATCAACCTTGCTACCGAGGTTAGCTCTTTTGTATTAAAAGACGGGAGGGACGCGCTGATGGATTCCGGTGAACGGGCAAAGCTTCTCAATAGGATCGTCACAGAACTTACCATCCTCCGCGGAGTGGCCTATGGCATGTACCGTACGATGTACTGGGCAAAGCAGCGCGGAATCTTAAATTCCCTAAACCCTTATGCAGGATATATCAATATTGATAAACGCATAGCGGACGATATTATCAGGAATGCCAAGATGCTCAAGCAATGAAAAGCGCAGCATTTTTCACGGCTATGATTTTCATATCAATAGCTGCTCATGCGCAGTTGAATGTCGGGCTTTTGCACCAGCTTGTGGGTAATAGCAAAACAGAACACGGAAAACAGTCTGATGCGAGGGACAGGCAGGCGGGATCCACTGCAAATGAGGAGGCAAACAAAACCCTGATGGTAAGATTAAAGAATAAATACAGGGATATCCAGTCCCGGTTCAAGACTTTGGGACTTGCCATTGATGCGGTGCAGATCGGAATCGAAGCCTATCCATTGATTGCTGATATTACCGAAAGCCAGGGGATGATTTTTGATTTATGCAAGGACGATTCTATACTTTCCGTTCTGGCCATACAGGCAGAGCTGGATATGGGGGATCGGGCACATGCACTGCTGAATTTTTTGTACGGACTTGCTCTTTCTATGCAGGACATCAACCAGATGAAGCAGAGCGACCGCAAAATGCTTTTTTCCCATGTGCTCACTGAACTCCGCCTGATAGCCGGGGCATCCAGAGGACTGGCGGTAACCCTTCAATATTCTTCAAGAAAAAAGGTCTTCAATCAGCTAAACCCTTTCTCAGAATTTATCAATACCGATAAAAAATTGGTAGATGAAATCCTGCGAAAAAAAGATATCCTAAAAAACTGATGTTATGAAATTGCTTATTTTAATTTTTTTAATGCTGATTGGTCATTATTGTAGTAAAGCTCAAAGGCTAGTTTTTGACCGCGGGCATTTTAATATCGTAAATGAAAATGGAGCAGTACGTCTGGCAGCTGAAAATACGTATAACAGTTATTTAAATACGATCAACAACCGCCTTTCGGATATTAATCTCAATCTGGGCGCGGTCGTTATGGTTCAGTCATTAATCCTGTCTTCCTTAAGAGAAGTTGATCAGGGGCTCAAAACAGCAATCGCGGTCAGACAGATCGGCTCACTGGTTGCCGAGATTTCATCGGAAAGTGCCGGGATGATTGATATCGCCAAATCAGATCCCCATCTGCTGCTTTTTGCAGAAGACGTTTCCCGCCAGGTAAAAGATAGGGGGATAAACCTATTTTCAGAAGTCTCTGCTTTTGTATTGAAGGAAGGCGAAAACGTCCTCATGGATTTCGAAAAGCGCGATGCGCTGCTTAAGAAAATTGCCCTAGAGCTCCGCGTCATCCGTGCCCTGGTATTCAGCATGAAAAAATCCATGTACTGGACAAAAATGAATGGAGTCTTCCGTTCGCTTAATCCCTATCAGGGCTTTATCAATCAGGATCTGCGTCTCGGGAGTGATATTTTATTCAAATCAAAACTTTTAAAACCATGAAAAAACCTTTTTTGCTTCTTTTCCTCTGTTTGCTCTCAACGCTCCTCTGGTCACAGAAGAAAATTACCGACAAACACATTACCTACCAGCAGGAACGAATGGTCTTCAAGCAATGGGATGCGGATAAGTTTACGCCCAAACCAGGATTTTTAGGGCTCAACCCTGATTACTGGATTACTTGGGCGCTTCACCCCAATTATCCCAAAACGGATCTAAGACCCCTTGGCCCGCTCGGTCCACAAACGCAACGGCTGATGTTGGCAGCAGCCATGCAGAACACAGATAATCTCTACAAACTGCATGCGGATACCCTTCGCAATACTGCGCTGAGCGAGGCCTCCAATTATTCTTCGGCACTTTCTTTTGCCGATCCCCTTTGGCTAATGTACTATCGCAACGAGTTTGAAGGATTATTAAATCAGGCAGATGCCGATATGCTTGCAGGCCTTTCGCTTGCAGAACAGAAATACATAATATCTGTGGGTCTGTTTGACTGGTACAGGGAGGAAAGCAGTGCACTTCTTGAAAGGCTGGAAATCGCGAGGTCGACTACCTTAGACCGGGGATCAAGGATAATGGCCTACCACAGGATGCTATCTGAATTCAGAAAACTCTCGGCAAGCTGGGAAACCAAGAAATCCAGGGCAAAAACCTATCTCTCTATCCGCTCGTCTGTCCAGAAGTTACGGGCCGGTGAAGTTCAAAGACCAGCATCCCCAAAGAGCGATATCCAGATTGCCAATGATATTCTTAAAAAATCAAAACTATAAGCAATGGATATTTTAAATGTTATAACCGGCACAGCCGGTTTTTTTGTGCAGGCAGTGCCCGATTCGTTCAAGGACACTTTTAATTTTCTTCAGGGCAACGGCGTGTATGAAGAGGGGATGATGCATTTTCTGCATGAGATGAAAAGTACGATCTGGACTCATTATGATGCCTTTATTGCAGATGCGCAGGCACTGGCGGCAATTTTTATGCTCATCTTTTTTGCTATCAAAAGCTATGAAATGATCTCCGGGGATAAACAGCTTGAAATTATGCCGCTGCTCCGTCCTTTCGGTCTGACCATGGTGATTCTATGGTGGAGCATCTTTACCCGGGTCCTTGCGTATCCAACCGATGTTGTAGAACAGAAGACCTCAGCAATGTTCGATGGCAGCCAGGCAGAGATCAATGATCTCAGGCTACAGCGGGCGAAGCTCATGGTAGAGGTTTCTGATCAGCTCTATAAAATTCAGGCCGAGACGCAGACAGCAAAAACAGAAGCGGATACCTGGTATGAAAATGCATGGGAATCTGTTAAGTCTTCGGTAAAGGAAGGGTTTTCCGAAGTCTGGAACCCGATAGTGGAAATGAGAAACCGGCTGGAGGTTGGTCTGCAACTTTTGGCTACCTCTCTTTTGGAAACACTCGCTATATGGATACTCAGGGTCTGCACCTACATTATTTTTATCATTCAGATCATCTTTTCCACGATACTGATTATTTTAGGCCCCTTTTCAGTAGCCGTCTCTATTCTGCCAGCTTTCAGGGATTCCTTTTCGACATGGGTCGCCAGGTTCATCTCGGTAAACCTTTATTCAGGGATTGCATATCTGGTGATGTATGTAGCGTCCCTTTTCCAGCATTATGCACTTGAGGCGGAAATTACCCGTTATCAGGAGCTTGTTGGGACTGGCGGGGCAAGCCTTGAAAAGCTCGGCTGGTTTGCCAGCAATGGAGTTCTCTCCTTTGGAATGGTAATCGTAACCTTTATCATCGGTGCACTAACCATGCTTACCGTGCCGAGCATTTCAACATGGATAGTATCCACATCGGGTGTATCTTCTGCCGCAAGTTCTATGGGAAGAGGTGCATCAAGCATGACCAGGGTTGCTGGACAGATAATGGGAGGATAGAGAGATGATGATAAAAAGTATCGAATCCAAAATCCGTCTAGCCACATTCCTTTCGCTGGGAAGTTTTTTGCTCTGTCTATCGGTAGTCGCTGTTGTTTCTTTTTTTGCCTATGGATATGTTAGGGATTCTCGTAAAAGTATTTATATTCTTGACCCCTCGGGAACACCAATCCTGGCAAAACAGACCGATGTGCAGCTAAACAGAGCAGCAGAATATCGCGCACATATTGCAAAATTCCATTCTCTTTTCTTTTCGCTGGTACCAGATGATAAGTTCATAGAATATCAGATGAAACAGGCCATGTACCTTATTGATGAAAGTGGTGCCCTTCAGTATAATAATCTGAAGGAAAAAGGTTTTTTCACCTCTATTCTCTCCTCCTCTGCTGTACTCACGCTCCGAACCGATTCTATTTTTTTAGATGAAAAAAGAATGTATTTCCGGTATTATGGTACACAGAAAATAGACAGGAGAAGTTCAAGCGTCACCCGCTCGCTTATCACGGAGGGAAGCCTGGTCGATCTTGAAACAAGATCTGATAATAATCCCCACGCGGTGTTAATTACCAGATGGAAGACATTAGAGAACAGGGATATTTCAACTATAGATAAAAATGCATTCCAATGAAAAAGACAACTGTGTTTTCAGAACTCAGAAATGAGTTCTCTGATCTGATCGAACGCCTCCTGGCCTCCATATCAGGTTTTTTCAAAAAATATCCGAAGGTTATCTTCTCATCTATGGTGCTGCTACTAGGCAGTTCCTTTCTCTTGTGCTTTACGCTGCTGAGAATGGATTCAAAAAAAGCCCCTTTAGAAAAAAAAGCACTGCTAAAAGTTGAGAGTGGGCTTAGCGAAATAGGAACAACTGTAAGTAAGCTTAAAAGAACTCTGGAAATTAGGGAAGCGCTGAAAGTTTTATTGGCCAAGGAAACGCTAAATAGCCAGGACAGCCTGCTCATGGTCAGTATGGTAGCCGAGCTTGAGCGTGCCGGCCACACGAAGAATTAATTAAATTATATGAAAAAAATAGATTTAAAAAAGCCCAGGTACGCTCTTCCCATAATCTGTCTGCCTTTTCTTTTTCTCTTCTTTTATGTCTATAAAAGCAGTTTTGGAAAAGAAGGTAAAATAGTCCTGGGAAGAGATTCGCTACAGACCAACGTGGCAAATGTTTCCGAGCAGGTGAGGAACCAGGAGCTTTCGGGAAAGCTGGATGCCTTTAGAAATAAATTCAAGCAGGCCGATGGATACACTGCTGTTGGTAGTATTGGTGAAGAAAACCAACAGCTGGCAGAGATAAGCTCATCCTACAATTTGAGGGAAAAGCATATGCTAGATTCCATTGACCAGGTAATGAAGGCAAAATATGGTCTGCCAGGCAGACCGGAAAATGTAAACCATGGATATTCTGCGGCAGGACAGAGCTTTGTAAAGTCGCGGAACCCTTCCAGAACTGAGCAGGACATCGCACTCGCCTCGGCACTGTCGAAGATAAAAATGCAGGAGAACAGGGTAACTAAGGAGGTTGATAACTCTAAAAACCCATCCGATCCCATGCAGCTTTTTCGGGCACAGATGGCTCTTGTCGACAGTATGGGGAAAGCTAATGATCCCGCTGTAAAGGAGAATATTGAAAAAGAACGGGCTCTGAAACTGGCCGAAGCAGAAGCCAAAAGCAAGAAGATCATTCCGGTCAAAAGATCGCATGGATTTTCGGCTGGCTTCAATACCATACTTTCCGGAGATGTCGAACGCCCTATTTCTGCGATCATTGATCAGGATGTTACAGGCTTTTCCGGATCGCGCCTGCGTATAAGGCTGACTGATGATATCATGGCCGGCAAGTTTATGATCCCTAAAGGCACCTACCTCTATGCAACTATTTCAGGCTTCTCTGCCCAAAGGGTTTCCTTGGTGATCTCATCGGTATTCCATGGCGGGGAAATTCTGCCGGTAAATCTTCAGGTTTATGACAACGACGGAATGGCCGGTATTTATGTTCCATCTTCCGCCTTTCGCGAATTTACCAGGGACATGAGCAGTTCAAGCACGCAAGGGATTACCATACAGCAGATGGCAGAAAACAACAATCAACTCGTTATGGGGGTGCTTTCCAAGATGTTCCAGTCTACAACAACAGCGGTAAACAAGTTGATCCGGTCCAATAAGGTCAAGGTCAGATACAATACCCAGGTTTATCTCATTGATCCCAATGAGCTTAAAAGAAAACAACAATCTTATTAGAATTTCATGAAAAAAATATTGTTCCTAGCTCAAATTTTCCTGAGCTCACTGGCCCTTTATGCGCAAGTGCCACACTCAGTTACCGTTGCCGATATTCCGGTAATCGGAATATCGGGTTCAGTTTCTATCCACTTCATCTCGCCAGAGAAAATTTCCTATGTAGACCTATCCAGCAGTTCGCTGATTGGTGACCTTCCGGAAAAGAACATTCTCAGGATCAAGGCGATTCCAGACTCTGTTGCCGCTCTTTTCTCCAGCGGCGATGCTGGCCTGGTTACCATTGTCGGAGAAACCTTTATTGCACAATACAGACTCTCCTTTTTATCGCCTGCTAGTCCCGAGCTGGTTTCCACACAAATCGATATCCTGCCAACCTATATGAGATCCATTGATATTTCGGGGATAGGATTATCACAGAACGAAATGAAGAGCAATGCGCTTTCCCTGCTAAAGCGCAGAGGGGATTCCCGAATTAAAAAAGAATCAGCTTTCGGGATATCACTGGTGGTAAACCGGGTTTATACCCTTGGCGATTGCATCCTTCTTGACCTGAGCTTCCATAACTCGACAAATCTCACCTTTGATGTCGACGAGCTCAGGTTTAAGATAGCGGACAGAAAGATCAATAAATCTACCAATGTCCAGTCCATAGAATTAAAGCCGGTTTTTCAGCTTTATCCCTTTGAAAGATTTTCGAAATCCTATCGTAATATTTATTTCATTAAAAAAACCACCTTTCCCGGTGACAAGGAATTCAGTATTGAATTATCGGAAAAGCAGATTTCCGGAAGAAATCTTCGCGCTTCATTAAGTTACTCCGATATCCTAAACGCCGACACCTTTTAATGTTTCATTATGGAAGAAAGCAAGGAACAACAGAGCCTGCACCGCTTCCTTCAGTTTGCCATTTATCTAGCCCTTTTGCTAGATGTGCTCATGTTTGTCTATGCAACTAAGCTGTTAACTGATTTAGGTGCAGAGAAAATCGGGCTCGCCAGGTTTCTAGTGCGCATGTCACGGATTATTATTTACCAGCACCCGCTCTATAGCCGGTTTTTCTCGTTGTTGCTTATCTCGCTGGTTTCAATCGGGACACTGAGCAAAAAAGAAAAAGATCTTGATGCTAAAACAGCGATCATTTATCCGCTCGTGTTGGGATTAGTCTTAATGGCGGCCAGTATCTTTTTTTTTGGTGAAAAGGGGACTGCGGTTTTTTATCTGACCAGCTGGCAGGATATCGGGTATATCTTTTTATTGTTGATAGGTACGATCCTGGTGCACCTAGCGATGGATAATGTTTCCAAGATTATCAGCTCTTCTTTAGGTAAGGATAAGTGGAATACCGAAGAAGAATCCTTTATGCAGGCAAGAAAGCCTGTAAACGGACCATTTGCAGTTACCATCCCCTCACTTTTTTATTACCGCAAGAAAGTACATTCGGGCTTCATTAACATAGAGAACATCTTTCGCGGAACGCTTTTGATCGGGACCCCGGGCTCGGGCAAGAGTTTTGGCATTGTTATGCCCTTTATCCGGCAGCTTATCTTTAAGGAATTCTGTATCTGCTGTTATGACTTTAAGTTTCCCGACCTGGGTCAGATCGCCTATTACCATTATCTGCTGGGTAAAAAGCAGGGCAGGCTCTCAGGCTTTGATTTTCATGTCATCAACTTAACCCAGGTAGAGCGAAGCAGGAGGATAAATGTATTAAGACCAGATTACATAGTAACGCTCGCCGATGCTGGCGAAACAGCGGAAGCCCTGGTTGAAGCCTTGAAAAAAGGGGATAAATCCGGTGGTAGCGATCAGTTCTTTACCCAGAGTGCGGTAAATTTTCTTTCTTCCTGCATTTATTTCTTTTCTCAGTACCAGGGAGGGAAGTATTCTACTTTTCCGCACGTACTTTCATTTTTGAACTGCAGTTATGAGCAGATTTTTTCGGTGCTATTTTCCAATCCTGAGCTTGGGAGCTTACTTTCTCCATTTGCCACTGCATGGCAGGCTAAAGCTTTCAACCAGCTAGAGGGGCAGATAGGAACGCTAAAGGTATTCATCTCCCGCTTAGCTACTAAAGAGACGTTCTGGGTTTTTTCCGCGGATGATTTCAACTTAAAGATTTCATCCCGGGCGGAGCCCTCTATATTAGTCCTTGCCAATGACCCCAATACACAGAATATCAATTCCGCCTGCTATTCTGTGGTGCTCAACAGGCTGACCAGGCTTATCAACTCTAAAGGAAACCGGCCCTCGGCCTTGATTATCGATGAGCTGCCAACCTTATTTGTGCACCGCATTGAAAATCTAATTGCCACTGCCAGATCAAATAAGGTAGCGGTTCTCATGGGACTCCAGGAGCTTCCACAGTTTCAGCAGCAATATGGAAAGGATACCGCAACCACCATTACCTCGGTAGTAGGGAATGTACTTTCTGGCTCGGTAAGGAACAAGGAAACGCTCGAATGGCTGGAGCGGCTTTTTGGGAAAGTTAAGCAACAGTCAGAGAGCTTGTCCATTGATAGAACCAAGACATCGGTGTCGCTCTCGGAAAAACTAGAATCGCTGATTCCTGCAGGTAAGATCGCATCATTGAAGGCCGGAGAGCTCGTTGGTATGCTTGCAGCGGATGCGGTAGAAGAATATACCGGAAAATTTGATACCTCGGCGATCAACTGCAGGGTGAATCTTGATATGGAGGCATTAGCTACAGAGGAAAAAGCTTACCCTGATATGCCGTTGTATTATGATTTCGCAGGAAAAAAGGATGAGATTCTCCGTAAAAACTTCATGCGCATAAATGATGAAATACAGGTATTGGTTAAAAAATTCAGAACCGAGGCTGCCGTCCCAAAAAATGGGGAAAGTCCCAAAGCCTCCATGGCAGGCGGAATGAAGAGATAAACAAACTATTTTTTTTCAATCTTAAAATCAATTTTTATGGAAGAATTAACCGGCCGGCTTGTGGTGGTACATCCCCAGCTGACAACAGATCCTGTTTCCAGACAGGGTCAGATAGGTGTAATTGCAATAGCGGATCTTCAAAAAGATAACATTAGCGTCGGCTTTGGTGGTGGCCCACTTGGCAGGTATTCCTCAGATGCCCTCCTTGTGCTAAAGGATAAAAGGGAGCTTTATCAGGATATTATGACTGGGGTAAAGGATATGGATGCCGGTACTTTTAAAGACTTGCTCGATATTAATATGAAACAGGAGTATTCAGATTATGGTCACATCTCTGCTGCGATGAAGATTGCTGTCGAAAATCCAGAGGTGATGAAAAGGAGCATGATTTCCCTGGAGGACTATATTTCACGAAATCACAATATAAATGTCAGCGAAGCGGTTTCTTTTGAGCGTTAGGCTTTTGGCAGGCGTACTTCTCATTTTTGTTTGCTCTTCTCTATCCTGCTACTCCCAAATCTCCTTGCCTTTGAATTCAATAAAGGTAAATAGCGCTTTTGGTAAAAGGATACATCCTATTACCCATTTTGCGGATTTCCATCGTGGCATTGATCTTCACGCAAGAAATGAGCCTGTATTTTCTTTTCTTACCGGAAAGGTATCCGGCGTAGGCTTTAATCCAATTCTGGGAAAATTTATAAGGATTGATCATTCAGGCCTTGAAAGCATATATGGCCACCTCTCCATTATTCTGGTTCGAAAGGGCGAGGAAGTCCGTTCTGGGGAAGTTATAGCGGTTACGGGATCTACCGGTAGGGTGACTGGCGAACACCTGCACTTTAGTTTGCGCATCGGGGGAGTCTACATCGATCCTGTAAACTTTATTCTTCGCTACTATAAAGTAGCCAAAATTAATCAAATAAATTTTATGGAAAATTCAGCCTATTTGACCCTAAGGCAAAAACTGGAACTACTCGCCATGGTAGAGGAAGTGGAACTGAATCAGGACGAGGCCTGGGTTTACGGAATTGGTTTTGCGGATACGGAGGAAGAGCAAGATGGATAAAAAAGATGTTCATAAACCCCTGCACGTTCAGGTTGCCGAGAAAGTAATTGAGGCACTCCGCGCCGGAACCGCACCCTGGCAGATTCCATGGGATTCAGCGGGCATGCCTCTTCTAATGCCTTACAATTTTCAGAGCGGCAATAGATATAAGGGAATCAATGCCCTATCACTTTTGATGGCAGGTAGGGAAGATCCAAGATGGATGACCTACAGGCAGGCAGAGGAAAGCGGAATGCAGGTGAGAAAGGGAGAGAAATCCATGCTCATCCAGTTCGTTAAAACAAGTGATGAGCGAACCAGGCGCGACGCTTCAGGAAAGGTTATGCATGATGAGCTCGGAAAGCCCATAAAGGAAACAAGGGAACTTCCCCATGCCATTGTTCGCAATGCTTACGTGTTTAATGCCGCGCAGATCGAGGGCATGCCCAAACTGGAAAGAGAAAAGCCAGGCACCAAGTGGGCACCGGTTGAGCGGGCAGAGAATCTCATTGCCTCCTCAGGCGCAGTAATTTTTCACCAATATTCCGCAAATGCCTTTTATGACCCAAAAAGGGATGCTATTACGCTTCCCTACAAGGACTGGTTTTCTGAAAGCCACAAATATTATGCTACACTGCTCCACGAACTGGGACACTGGACGGGGCATCCAGACCGGTTGAACCGAGACATGGGTAAAGGCTTTGGGGATGCGAGCTATGCCAGGGAGGAGCTCAGGGCAGAAATCGCTTCGATGCTTATTGGACAGGAACTTGGTATAGGCCATGACCCGGGACAGCATTATGCCTATGTGGAAAGCTGGATATCGATTCTGGAGAACAATCCTTTTGAGATCTTTTCTGCTTCCATGGATGCCGAGCGTATTCTTGGCTATATCATGGATATAGAAAGAAAGCAGGAGATTACCAATGAAAAGGTTTCCCTGAATGCGATGCAGCCTGCTCCCGGAAAAGCTTCTGGGTATCTCACCACGGGAGATAAGATTCCATATAACGGATCGGTCTATGAGGTTCTAGGCCATTTAAAACAGGGAAGGCTGAAGATGCATGAAAGCCTGAACGGCAATGCATTTACATTGGGCCGGGAAGATAAACTCTACGCAGCGCTTTTATATCTCAAACGCGAAATGGGTGCTGAGTTTCAAAATGATAAGCACACTAACCAGATTGGCGAAGCTGTGAACCAATCACATCTTGATTTAAACAGATAAAACGAATTTATGAAAAATATAATTATCGAGGAGGCCCTGCCCGTTGCAGAGCTATCCAGGCTAGGGCTATACGACGGGACCAGGTACTTATTGGACGACACAGACATTGCTGCACTTCTTTCGGGCAGGAGAACTTCTTTAGTGAACCTAAAGAATCTGGTCAGCGAGGCTTTTGCTATTGATAGCCTGGATGCTAAGCTATCCTTAAACCTGGATGAAGATAGTCTCCACGAGATAAAATTGCATCCTATTTACAAGGAGCCGAAACTGTCTCCGGATTTATTGGATGTTGAAGCTGATGCGCTGGTCGCAGGAGAGGTTAAGAATATTGCAAAACCCATTAATTTTCCTGATGGCACGAATAGGACTATCGTATTTGAATATGATAGTGAAACCAGGGAGTTCATTTCCTATGATCCAAAAGGGGTAGAGGTTCCATTTCAGATCAACGGAGAGAAACTAGATGTAAAGAAAAGTAAGGATTTTGCCCTAGGACGCATTGTGCAGCTAATCGATGGGACGATGATTCAACATAGGGCCAGTGAGCCCAAGGGGATCGTAGCCAGCCGTACAGCACTTATCTTAACTTTTTTGAAAGACGGTAAAGCCGCGGGTTTTTTATTAAAAGATCTCGCTCCCATAATGGATTCAAGTATTCATCAGACTCCCTTTTCACTAGGCTTTGAATCAGCATTCCTGGAATTGAAAAAAAACGATGGCGCAATTTCAGACGAGATGTTGCAGCAGAGAGAACTCGATGAGTTCAAAAACGAGTATAGCCGCGGCTATAGTCATGGCATATCTAGATAAATATGGACAGAGAATGGGTTATGTGCGATGGTTTCGCATACCTGATTCCTTACGGGCTGCCAGAGATATGTATCCGTACCGTTTATCTTTTTTATGAAAAAAGGGATTGTCTAAAAGTTCTGTCGGATGCTACCTCAGTCAAATTTCGGGATGCCGCGCTGGCAACGTTTGGTTTTCTTGCTCTTCCGGAAGGTATAATACGCATCAGCTTGGTATTCCCCAATGCGAAATTCGTGACTGTATTCGGAGATGATCTGCCTGCAATCGTATTAACCTGTAAGATTTCGCTATGGCTGAAAGGATTTGACGCAACTTTTCTGGTTTTATCCCATCATGTGATTTTCACTTTTAAGTCATGCGAATTTTCATGTGCGGAATCACTCTTTTCACTTAATAGGTTTTGTAAGATCACCGGATTTAGGACTAATCTAAGGCCTTTGCAAATCCGGTAAAATCCATTCCCATGATTCCAGAAATTTTCAAACAGGATATAAGTCTCGATATCCGGGTATTTGGATTCGATGTCAATGTCAATTATGTGTACAACTGGCCCAGCAAAAGAAATGATGAAAAAGAGCCAACCGTTGTACACCTGGAGTTTCGCTCAGATTCCAATATTATATCCGGTACCGGCTACCGGTCACATTTTCTCTTTTCTGCTTTTTTAAAGGATTGCGGATATGCGTCCATCGAGGAACTGGCAATCTCCCTTGGCGAACACCTCGCCCGGGAAAATGGCTATAGCCCTCCCCAGCCTGAGCGACAGCTTAGCCTATTTTGATTAATTAATAATATATTCTTATGAATGAACAAAATTTGGATTATCTAAAAAAGAGCCTGGATTATCTGGGCTTTGGAACAAAACTTAACGATGTTCTTGAATCAGCAATTTCCAGGGAACTCCCTGCTTTTACCCTCGGAGTTACGCAAAGCTACACATCTGCCAACGCCAAAAAGAATCCTGCAATTGGTTCCGATCAGGTCAGGTTCATGCTGAATTTCAACCGCTCCAAGCAGAGCGATATGTATTTTCTGAACGATTATGAGGTAACTCTGAATAAGGCCGGAAGTGCCTTGCCTATCAGACAAATCTTTGATCTGGAAAGGGACAACCGGATTACGGTGCTACAGGCCTATAAACTACTCTCTGGGAACTCACTTGAACGGGATGTTTACACCAAATTGGAAAACAGTGAGGGTTCGGAAAAGAAAAAGGTTTGGTTTAAGCTCAACCTTGATGTTCAGGATGCCTACGGGAATCATCCCCTGAAAAAATTCTACCCCGAATTCAAGTTTGAGCTATCTGATGCCATAGACAAATATCCGTTCAAGGGTCTTACTGAACTTGGAAAGGATGGTATGATGAAAATGCTGAGAAGTGGCCATCTGGCACCGGCCGAGATGATGGTGGGTAAGAAAGCCGTTGCTGTAATGGTAACCGCGAATCCCCAGTTTAAGGGACTTGATGTTTATGATAAGAACATGGCCATTATCCGCCAGGATGAAATCTTTCCTAAAAAAGAAGAGCAAAAAGAAAGCACGGCCTCGGCTGAGCAAAGAACTTCCCAAAAAAGCGAAATCGATGCCAGCAATACAGAAGAGCGGTTTCCATGGGAAAACCAGCGGGATGGTGATACCTCCCAAAGCGAGGAAATAGGAAGATAATCTTTTGTAACAGCAAAGAAAAAATGAGAAAGCTTTTAGCTAAGATAGACCGCATCCGCGCAAGCGGATGGGTTACCCTTGATCTTAAGGAAGATCACCTGCTATATAACTTAAACGGCAAGCGCTTTCAGGTAGAAAGTATGGCTACGCCCGATATCAAGTGCAGGGTGTCGGTAATGATTGAGGGTGAAAAAGTTGATTTAAGCATTGACGACTTGTATTAGAATTTATGACCAAACTAAAATTAAGAACCCCCATAAGCTATTATGGGGGTAAGCAAAAATTAGCCAGGCGCATTGTTTCGGTAATTCCGCCGCATGTGCTTTATTGTGAGCCTTTTATTGGTGGCGCGGCGGTATTCTTTGCTAAAGAACAATCAAAGGTTGAGGTAATTAATGATACCAATAAAGAACTGATGAATTTTTATAGGGTAGCGAAGGAGGATTTTACTTCACTAGAAAAGGAGATCAGGATCTCTCTTCATTCCAGGGATCTGCACAGAAAGGCTTCGGTGATCTATAACAATCCGGATATGTTTTCGGAGGTAAAAAGGGCATGGGCAGTCTGGTTGACTTCATCACAGAGCTTTTCTTCGCAGCTTGACAGCAGTTGGGGATATGATAAATCAGGTAATACCACAACAAAAAAAATAAATTCCAAGAAAGAAGGATTTGTTGAAGAAATGGCTATCAGGCTCCAGAACTGCCAGATAGAATGCGCAGATGCGCTTTACATCATCGCAAGCCGCGATACCGCAGATAGTTTCTTTTACTGTGATCCGCCCTACTACAACTCTGACTGTGGTCACTATGACGGTTATTCTGAAGGGGATTTTGAAGCCCTTCTTTTTTTACTGGCCGGAATAAAAGGCAAGTTTTTGCTCTCTTCCTACCCATCTCCAATATTGGAAAAATATGCCAAAGAACATGGCTGGCATCAATGGTCGGTAAAGCAACAGGTTTCCGTTAATGCAAAAGGAGGAAAGCAGAAAAGCAAGACGGAGGTGCTAACAGCTAACTACCCGATAGACCTAAAGACGGAATTTGGAGTTTGAAAGTAAAGGAAATAAACCCAGAATTGCTGGCACTTTATCATGGTTCGCTTGGACTGGACGGTGGGAAAATAAACATCCAGTCCGGTAAAGGAGTTGGCTGGAACGCTCTCACTCTCGGAAATGCATTTTATACTTCAATAAGTGAGGACGCCGCCTGCCTTTTTAGCCATCTCGTACTCCAGAAGTCAAGATTGAAAGGTGAATCGGGGTTTGATAATCTTGGATATGCCAAAATCTATAAGATAACACTCAGCAAGGATGCCAGCATTTTGGATGCTGACAAAGCTCTGGACGCATCTCGCGTCCGGAGTATTTTGCTGTGCGCAGGAGTTTCCGAGCGATACCTAAATCACCGGCACGATGACCAGCTCTCTGATTTTTACAAGGTTGCTGATCTGCTCTGCTATGGGATGGACTGGGAAGGTAACCGTAATGAATATCTTACAAGGGTACTGGGTTACGACGGACTTTTAATTAAAGAGAGAGCCTGGGAAAACTGGGATTATTATCCATCAGGCATTGGGATTGACTGGGATAAAACAAACGACCCGAAACTTTGGCCACCAAAAACAGTCGCGATATACAATACAGATAGTGTAGCGGGATTTGAGGTAATCCGCGATGGCGTAATTGAATCTTTGGCAATAGATCATTCAGATTTGCAAAGATAAATTATTAACAGGAGACTCATGTGCTCATCTCAAAATGCGAGTACATTAATGATAGATGCACCCCAGGTTATGCCTATTTGCATCTATTTCTAACAGGAGCGTAATTAAATGTGATTATCCAATCCTGTTATTCTTCAGAATACCGTTCGAAAAATATTTGTTACTCAAAATAAACGTCATGGATATGGAGTTTGATTTAAATATAGAAACTATTGTGCGCCAGCATGATCTAACGATCGAAGAGGTGCTTTCAAAGCAAATGTTTTCACATTTTACCGAGCAGCAGGCTAAGGATGTGATCCTTACTATCAAAAAAATGTCTATAATCATTTTTAATGCAAGTGAAAAAAAGGATCAAAAAACTTGATAAATTAATTGATTATTAGTATCTTATAGTGTAATAAAAAGAAGTATTATTTATGTCAGACATCTTTTTTTTCGACTCATTTGCAAAAGGGAAACAAAATAAAAAAGTTTCCAAAAGCTTGGAATGCGTTATCTATACAAGGGTTAGTAGTAAAGAACAGGCTGATAATTTAAGCCTGGGAACCCAATTGAAGGCATGTATGCTATACGCAGAGAAATTTGGGTTTAATATTGCCGCTCAGTTTGGGGGAACCTACGAAAGCGCTGAGAACGATGAGAGAAAGCAATTTACCGCCATGCTTTCTTTCGTGAAAAAATTCAAAGGAAAAATATCTTCTATCTTAGTGTATAGTCTGGAGAGGTTTTCAAGAAATGACAACTCAATCTGGCTTAGCGGAGAATTGAGGCGCTTAGGTATAGAAATAATTTCCGTAACACAACCTATTGATACCTCGAGTGCTTCGGGTCAGATGCAACAAAAGTTGTTGTTCCTGTTTGGCGAGTTTGACAATCAATTGAGAAAGCAAAAATGTAGTGCTGGTATAAAAGAGATGTTACTGCGTGGTGATTGGCCGACTAATCCTCCTTTAGGATTTGAGATTGACAGATCGAAGAACAAAAGGCAGATTGTTATAAATGGGAAGGGAAGGCTCATTCGTCAGGCCTTTGAATGGAAAGCTTATGAAAATGTGTCAAATGAGGTAATTCGCGATAGGTTGGCGGCTAAAGGACTAAAATTGATTCATCAGCGTATCTCAGAAATCTTTAGAAATCCATTCTATTGTGGCTTGATGGTGCACAATATGTTGGAGGGACAAGTGGTTGTGGGCAATCACGAGAAATTAATTAGCAGGGAACTTTTCTTAAAGGTTAACGGTATGCTAGATAAGATTCCCCATGGTTTTTCACTAAATGAAGAAAATGTGCACATTCCTTTGAAGCGCTTTATGGTATGTGCCGAATGCGGGAAGCCGTTGAGTGGCTACCTCGCACGCAAAAAGAATATACATTATTATAAATGCAAAACCAAAGCTTGCTGTAATAACAAAAATGCTGATTCTCTTAATTCCAGATTTGCAGACATACTTGATTTCTTTAAAATTGACATTGCCAAGGAATATATAGAACTATTGGTTGAGCAGGTTGCTGCAACATTTAACCAGTTGACTCAAAATAAGCAAGCGGATCTTTTAGAGTTGGAGAACAGCCACAGAGAAGTGAAGAAGAAGGTGGAGCGATTAGAGGAAAGATATATTGAAGAAGATATAAGTCAGGAACTTTACACAAAGTACCATGAGAAATATTCGGACGAAAAAAGAGAAATTGAGCGGAATTTGCTCATCCTGTCTAATAAAAGTTCGAACCTTTTAAAATGCGTTAGGTTGGCTATAGAATATGCCACTCAGCTACCTTTAAACTGGCTTTCTGGTGATTACCATACTAAGCAACAACTCCAAACATTACTGTTCCCTAGTGGTATGAGTTATGATAAGAAAAATGATAAAGTTCGAACCACTGAAATAAATTTAGTGTTTTTGTATATAGCTTATTTTCAGCAACTTATCAGTAAAAAGAAAAGAGGCATACCAGAATTATCTCTGGATTATGCCTCTTTTGCCGATTCGGTAGCGGGGAGCAGGATCGAACTGCCGACCTCAGGGTTATGAACCCTCAATACCTGATATCAATATGGTTTAAAATGGTCTCAAATGGTGTTTTGATTGGTTTAAACAGCCATATAAAAACGCATCAAACCGTGACGAACCACCAAAATCGTTAACAATACGATAACAAAACCTCTACCTTGCTTTCGTGAAATAACCAATTTTTTAAAATTAAAATTCACGAAAAATGAGTGCTGTAAAACTAATTGTTTGGTCAAGAAAAAACAAAGATGGCCAATTTCCAATCGCGGTAAAGATCTCAAAGAAGGGGCATACCCCTGCTTATATTTTTACCGATCATGTAATAAGTGATAGGGACTTGTGGGATCAAAAAACACAAAGCGTTTCAAAACTTCATCCAAACCATAAACGATTAAATGCGCTGTTACTTAAAAAGCTGACCGAGGCAACCGAAACCTCATTAGAAATGGAAATGAGTAAGAAAGATACTTCGGCCAGAGCAATCAAGAAAAAAATCAATCCGAAAAATGAGGGTAACTTCTATGATATAGCACAGCAATACCTTAAGGAAGAATATGAGCAAGGCCATTATAATGTTTACAATGCAGACAAGCCACGTATTAACAGGTTTATAGAATTTACCAAAAACAAGAATATTCCATTTTCTGAAATTACAGTCGGCCTTTTAGAAAAATACCAACGGTATTTACGTGGCTGTAAGAATAAGAACCAAAGGAAAACGATAGAACCGAAAGTATTAAGCGAAAGAACGGTGGTCAATCACTTACTGGTAATGCGTACATTATATAATCGTGCCATTAAGATTGGCGCAGCAAGTGAAGAGGAGTATCCGTTTGGAGAAGATGGTAAGGTACAAATCAAATTTCCAAAAAGTTCTAAAGTTGGTCTGGTAACTAATGAAATTGCCCTATTGGAGCAATCAGACCTCGTAAATAATCCTATGCTTAATCATGCTAAAAATATATGGCTCACGGCCTATTACTTTGCAGGAATGAGGATAACAGATGTATTCCTTTTAAAATGGAGTGACTTTCAAAATGGCAGATTGCATTATCGGATGTCCAAAAGCGATAAACCATTATCCTTTCAGATTCCGCCAAAGGTTTATAAAATTCTGGCGCAGTATAAAGAGCATTCTCAAAAGCATAACTTGATATTTCCAGAGTTAAAAACCTTGAATAGCCTTGATAACCAGTTCAATCTTGAAAAAAGGATTTCACATTGTGTGAACTGGCAAAATAAAAAAATGGCAAAAGTATTTAGCCTGCTTAACGTTAACAAGAAAGCTTCTTCACACGTAACGCGGCATAGCTTTGCCCAACGTGCTGCTGAATTGGATATTCACCCTAGAACCATTCAGGAAATGTATGGGCATGAAAGCCTGACAACGACAATGATCTATCAGTCGAATTTTACACATAAAAAAACGGATGATGCTTTGGCTCTTGTTTTAGAGTTGTAACCTTGGATTATCTATTGGAAGCAGAAACGTTACGTTTTATGTTAGAATAGTGGTCTTTGAAAATAGTATAAACTAAAAGAGGGTTGAAATCCTTCAACCCTCTTTAGAGAAATTATCGGTTATTAACCGTAATACTCAAATTTAGTAAAATATTTTAAAAATACACAATCCTCATTTTCAGTAGACTAACTGTCGAATTAGTAAGAGGCAAACTTAGGGCTTACCTTTTGACTGAATAATCCTTTTGCCAGATAACTATCTTTCAGAAATGATACGGCTGGCGTAGCAGCTGGCTTGGCGTTAAAGATAACTTGCATCGTCCCATCATTGAACCCGTCATTCGTTACAAACAGGCGAAGTTGATTAAATCCTGTCAGGGCAGGATTAAACCCTGTAATTCTCAGAAAAACCTTATTTACACTGTCGGCAGGCTCTACAATCTGGTCAGAGCTGCCAGTTTTAATATTATCAAATTTAAGGTCATACGAGTAATCATCGAACTTTTTAACTGTGGCTTTATCTGCATTTACCCATTCAAATTTTAATGCCGAGCCAACGTTGACTGATTGGGTTGTGCCAAACAAAGCTCTATACAAATCACTTCTCACGTCAACCCTCATGGGTTTGCTATTTGCCACATCATAAGTGGCTATTCCTGCCGTAATGATTTTATCTTCGGTTATATAGGGATTTTTAGATTTTGGTTCGGCAATCTGAACCAATGATACCGAAATATTGCCGGTAAACAGTCCTTTAATGAAAGAAGTTCCATATTCAGCGTTTTTAGTGCCGGACTTTTTATTGAAGTTCAAATAATAAAACAGGTTTGAACGAAAACCTGCATCACCTGACCCTGCCACCCATAAGAATTTTGAAACGACAAGGTTTAACTGGTTATAGCCTGTCTTAGCTTTATCAAATCCCTTTAGTTTGATAACAGTTGTATTGTTGCCTGTCGTATCGACAGGAGGAACACCATTATCAATTATCTGGTCAGCATAAGGTAATGAACCCCACGGAACATCAAACGCGTCAGGAAGAACGCCAATAGGTGGTGTTACCATTTCCATTTTATTGGATGTGCCAGCTTTTAAAACAATCCTGTTACCGCCGCCGTACAGGTCAGCAATCTTAAGTTTAAAATTGTCATCAACTGATACATCTGCAAGGCTGATTCCAATTGTTTTAACGACATAGCCATTGGTAGGAGTTGAGCCACCATTGCCGCCCGTTGGGGGAATTTGTGTTGTTGGCGGTTCAGGGGTTGGTTCGGTTTTCTTGCTACATGCATAAAACAGTACCGAAAGGCCGATGGCCATTATAAATATAAAGCGTTTCATATTATCGTATTTAAGAATTAGAGCCTATTTAACGCAGTCGAAAGACTTCATTAAAATTTCCTGCTGTATTTCGTTGTAATTGTCGCCATAGACAGCTCCTTTTTCTGCAACCACAACAAACGCGCGTAATTTGGTTTGCTTGAATTTAAGCTCTTCCTTGCTTCCTGCTTCCAAGGCCAGACTAAATTGTGCATTGGTGATATGCGGTTGCATTTCCCTATTTACATTGGCAAGCGTACCAATGCCAGAGAATGCTTTTAAGGCAATCTTGGTATTATCGACAAAGACAAATTTTACGCTATCAATCCGTAGCACTGCTTTATTGACTGGGTCACTGGCAAGCAGTTCCTTGGTATTGTAAAACAGGGTTGAATTACCGTTGTATTTACCGACCATGAAGTAGCCGAGCGCACTAGGTGCCCTTACCATCATGGCAGTTGTGCCGTCACCCATTTTCATTTTAACAAGTTTGCAGTCTGATTTTTGTGCATTTGCAAGAAACGGCATTGCGAAGAATGCGGTCATTAACATTAGATGTTTCATATAATTTTTATTTAGTTTTAAAATTGGTTTGGTTAATTAAAGTTGAGGTTAGCGATAGCCTGATACAGTTTCTTTTTATTGTGGCTTAAGGTGAAGAAATACAGAGCCGCACAACTTGCAATGGTTGCAATGATGCAGAATAACCAACCTGTCTCGAAAATTGCTCGACAGAGAAAAACATTTAAGACAATAACAGCAGGATAAAGAAAACTTATTGGCCTACACAGCCTCTCTATTACGTCATGATGATAGAAAGTCTGATTAGTAGTGTGGTTGATAATCGCAAAATAATGACCGCGATTGTTTCGCTGTTTCAATGCAGTAATAACAGTAAGTTTATTACCCTCACGACAGGCCAGATTAAAACCGCTTAACTGGTAAGCGTATTCCTGTCCATTATCATTACCTAAAATAATCTGGTCATGAATAGTGGTTTCAGATGTAATTTTAATAGGGTTAGTCCAGGTGCGGTCATAAATGGCACTGCCACCACCACTACCCGATACTTTGGTTTCAAGATTTTTCAGGGAATTAAGAACTTTCCCTGTGTTCAGGACGAGCCGATAGGCCGTCCAGTTGAGTGCAACTGTTTGCATGAAAGACTAAGATTTAATGTCTTAGCCCCTTTCAGACAGGTTTATAATAAACAAGCGCAGGGCCTCATTGAGCTTCCGCGCCCTACGAAAAGCGCACACACGAATGATACAACCCCACGCTATGGCATGGCAGTAACTCATCACTCGTGTGTTTCTTGCTTGGTGAATTTCGTAGGTTCGGAAGCTTAAAACGAGTTCGCTTTATAAAAATTTGAGCTATAAAATTAGGTACAAAAAACGACCAAACAAAAGAAAAGACTGCAAATATTATTCTGATCTGAAATTATACTTGATTAATAAAGCGCTTGAAAACATTTGAGTATTAGGAACATTGTCCTTACGTAGGAATATATTGACACTAAACGATTACGGTGATATGATGATTTCATGTACGGATATAAACCAACATTTGAAGATGACAACCCGAAAAGAGGACACAAGACCTCTGGTCGAATTATTGAATGGGCTGATGGGGAAATGCGTTACGATATTGAAGAAATGCATGGCGTAGACTTGCATAAGGCTTTGACAAAAAATTCGCCAAATTTTGCTTTAATGGCTGTCGTAGGTAACTATATGCGACCAAGCGGATTACTGCCTAACGGTTGGGTTATCGTTGATAAAGTCAGAAAACCTAAACTAGGTGAGGTAGTAGCAGTAAGAATAGATGGTTGTACGGTTATTAGAATCATAAGGAAATTTAAGGGTAATTATTTTTTAGTTGCTGATGACAGAGCAGAACCACCTTATCAAATAAGGGAAGGTGATGATGTTCGTATTGTAGGTGTGGTTACTGTAGCCATCAATTTTTTGAATAAAACAGGTTTTTAAAAACTGCACTTAACAGGTTTGTGTGTATAATAGAGGTGCTAGCTATTCTCAAATTGCCGCTAGACCTAGTTCAATCACGTCGGTAAGTGATATATTACTCTCTTTTAGCTTGTTGATATAGTCATCTTCTAAACAAATATTCAAAAGGTTCGTATCATTTGATTTAGTAGGCAAAGAATAGACCGCCGAACATATACTGCAATCATGTCCAGTTGGGATTTTTTTCTTAAGCGTTACAAGGTCGGCAAGTAATGAACCGTAAACTGTATTCATAAAATAAGTGTCACGAATTTTGTAGTCGTTATAGTTACTAGGTTGAATATTATGTTCGGGATCTAAAAGTACAATTTGAAAAACATGGTATCCATCCCAAAAACCAACAACTCGTCCTAATGCTTTAGAGACATGAAATTGAAACATTGGGTAATCCTCGTCATTTTCAAGGTAATGCTTATCAATCCAATCTAAATCTTTTCTTTGTATTGGGATATTTTTTGAGCCCCAATCGATTGCGTGGTAACGGAAAGCACTTTTTTCTATATAATCTTTTTCAAACGATGCCCATTCTTTTTTGCAAAGCTCGTTAAGTCTGTCTATTAAGGAGACAAACCAATTATTAGGAACTTGTCCTATCTCAAAATTTGGTATTTGCTTGTAGTATTTAAAGCTGAAAGAAAAATTTGGGTCTGAAACTCGTTTTGACGTTATTGGAAGTTTAGTATCTATCGCGTTACTTACAGGGAATTTTCTATTAGTTTCTGGAGGACTACTAAGAACTGGTTTTCTTTTCATTAGTTAGCTTCTTGCAGTCTTGCAGAATAATAGCTAGCCATAATTTTTTCAGATATAATTTCTTCACACCTTTCATAAGGCTGTCGGTCGCCACGTGCGTTTTGCCAAGGCATTTCATCATGGGTCATTTTTTCTAGTTGTGTATCGCTATATTGAGCATAAACTTCTAAAACGCCATCGATGAAAGTTTTGTTTTCTTCAGAAATTGTTTTGAATTCAAAATCTACTTCATTGCCTAAATCTTCTAAAGTAATATTTGAATACATATATTTAGAATCTTTGAATCTGTTATATACAGATCTGTTTACTGGGCCATGTATCCATGCTTGAAATTCACCACTAAATAATGGTTTGCTCTCATATGCGAGATACCAAGCTTGAGTGTAGTAAAGCAATTTTTGTAATTTCAAATGACTAATCGATGCTCCGCCCTCTCCAGTTAATCTGAAAACAACATAATTACAAACATCTTTTAAATTTTCCATTATTAGGTTTTGCTAAAAAAATTAGTATTTTAATTTAAGGCTGCAAAAGTATAAATTTTTTTTGGATAAATGTTAATTGTATAAAAAAATATGTCTTTAGAACATATTTCAATTTAGCACCTTTGCTTAACTAACTACTAATGTATGCGTTTGGTTTTTATCAATCAATACGGGATACCGTAATTTTACTTTACTCCATTTATCCATTAAAAGGTAATTGTTATTCCATATGTAGAAACTTCCAAATTTCGGTTTAAGACAACATTTTACCAAAATCACCTTACAAGTACTCTTAGTAATCTGAATGTAACAATTGTGTTACTTTTGTTGAGATTACTTGTTTTCTTATTATTCCTTGTGAATAGGGTCTAATTGTTCAACAATTCCGCAGAAAAAACCTTATCCTGTAATTTGAAACCTTAAGGAGGAATAGATGACCATTGATAATTCAGCTACCACTTTAAATAAAAATGGATTTCTAAGATTAAAAAGTGTTTTGTTACTTTTTCCAGTAAGCAAGGCGACTTGGTGGAATGGGTGTAAGAGTGGCAAATATCCATCACCGTACAAATTATCTTCAAACATTACTGCGTGGAAAGTTAGTGATATAAACGAATTTCTTTTAAGCTATCAAAAAAAGAAATAAAAAGAAAACGGGCTAGTTTTGCTAGCCCGTTCTTTTATGCGAGCTGTTCTTCAATAAAATCAGCCCAATCTTGCATCATTTTCGCTCTTTCGCTTAAAAATTTTGCTCTATCATAAGCTTTGTCGACTTTATTATTTGGAACATGTGCGAGCTGTCTATCAATAACCTCATGTCGATAATCAAAATTCTCTTTGATTGCACTCATTGCCAGCGACCTGAATCCGTGGCCAGTCATTTTTCCTTTATAACCTAACGCATCTAGCGCAGATAAAATGCAATTGTTACTAATTGGCTGGTTTCTCTTGGCAACACTCGGGAGAATGTACTTTTGATAACCATATAGATTTTTCATTTCTGATAAAATACCTAGAACCTGTTTGGATAGCGGTACTAGATGTGCCTTTTTCATTTTCATCCGTTCAGGAGGAATTATCCAAACTTTTTTATCAAAATCTATTTCATCCCAAGTAGCTTCTATTAATTCCCTCGTTCTAACGAATGTTAATAAGATTAATTTTAAAGCAAATGTAGTTTGCTTGTATAATCTTGCATCATTTGAATAGATGACCTTAACAAGTTTTGGTAATTCTTCTGTTTCTATTGATGCATAATGACCACTATTTACTTTAAGTAATGCGCCTTTTAAATCAGGTGTGACATCTCTAGCGCATCGAGAAGTTTGAACTCCGTATCGCATAATTTGTCCGATAATGCGTAACATCCTACGTGTTAAATCGTAAGCTTTACGCTGTTCAATTTTTTCTAGGCAGTTTAAAATGTCTGTTACGTTAATTTCAGATATTGGGCGATTGCCAAAACAGGGGAAGACATTTCTTTTTAACCTGTTCAAGATTTCGTCACCATATCGTGGTGTCCATGTCGAGTAATAGCGTGTATGCCATTGTTCAGCCACTAATTGAAATGTTTGGGCATTCTTATACCTAGATAATTGTCGTTTTTGTTCCTCTTCTTCTAGGGGGTCAATACCCAGATAAATTTTAGCTTTTACCTTATCTCTATATTCCCGTGCCTGAGTGAGGGTAATTATAGGATAAGCCCCGTGTGTAAGTGTACGTTCGGTGTCTTGGAAGCGGTATTTTACTCGCCATATTTTATTTCCTGTTGGCCGTACTTCTAGGAAGAGGCCACCTGTATCAGGTATTTTATAGTATTTATCTTTTGGTTTAGCTTGTCGGCAGGCTAGTTCTGAAAGTGCCATGTTAGTTTCCCTTTTGAGTGGGAATCTAGCTTTTGGGGAAACGGTTAATTTGAGAAAATTTCGTTTCCCCAATCTATCCCCAAATTCGTTAGATTCGGTTGAACGTGGTTAGACCAAATGACTACACGAAATGGGAAATTGATATTTATTTTCAGTGGTTTCATTAATGACAAATAATGTCAGTCAATGTTGCTTTACATAAAATTGGCGGAGACAGGGGGACGATAGAGTTCCGTATAAATCTTTGCCAACACTGGAAATTTTTATCAACGTCAAATTCGTTTCCCCAATCTATCCTGTGACCATTTTAGACGAGGATGCAGTCAAGTAGACAGCTCATATTATGCTTAACCGATTTGAATCCGTCAACAGCATTTTATCTGTTACTCATAGACAGTCCTGTCGTGCTTAAATGAGTGTAAATTCAAATTTAACTTTCAATTTTTCTCCAATAGAATTGATACCTGCTATCATGATTATTCCAAAATGTGATATATTAGTGTATGGCTGATTTATCCTTTCAAGAAAAGAAGATAATTAAAGATAATCTTGTACAGCAGGGTTATGTTTTGGATTTCTCAAATAATACCTTTAGTGACTTTGTTCAAGATGTAACAAAGAAAAATATAGATGACCCAAAATATTCAGAGAATAATTCAGGTTCTAAAGGGCAACGTTTATTTAAGTTTTTAGAATTGGAGTCTGATTATACCGTCGGAATATTGCTGAAAGCTCTTTATGGTGAATTGGTGCAGTTTAATAGTAATAACGGAAAATCTAGAGATGTTTCTTATTACGGGATTTATTCGAAGATTTTTGAGCGTTTAATTAGTGGTGGCAATGTAGTTGAGCACATTGATGCTATTCAAGCGAATAACGAAGATAAAGACTTTAATACTTTGGCGAAGTTGATAAGGGAAAGTATTGAAAAAAATGAACCAGAGGCCGCATTAGACAGATTGCACACATTTTTAATAAAGTTCTTAAAAGAACTTTGTGATAGTCATGGAGTTAGCTATGCCAAAGATGAAACGGTTAATGCTCTATACGGCAAGTACATTAAAATTATTCGAGAGAAAAATTTTATTGAATCTGAGATGGCAGATAAAATTATTAAGTTTTCATTTCAAATAATGGATGCTTTCAATGATATACGAAATAATAAAAGCTTTGCTCATGACAACCCAATTTTAAATTATGATGAAAGTATTCTCATTTTCAGCAATGTAACAGCGATGGTTCGATTTATACAGTCAATGGAAGCCAAACATAAAAATACTGCAATTGCAGAAGCAGAACCGGACTGGGGATCATTTTAAAGATATTAAATCAACTGCAAAATTTATGATTGTTCACGCCATAGGTTATTATCTTTTTTAATGACCTATAATTGTTTCCAGTGAGTATTATACTGTTTAGATAGATATTAATTACGAGCTTTCTATTCCAAAAAAAGGATTATAAGCAGTAAGGAATCGTACAAATTTAGACATCAAACTCAACGTTGACTATTTAACGCGATTATATTTACTACAATTTTTTCGAGACTTTCAGAACGCTTTCCGCTATTGAATGCTTCCTCCAAAACGTTTTTCATGACCAAAGGATTTTTCCAGGGACCTTTAGCTTGTATGGCCTTATTATGTTTATCAACCATCATTGTTAAATATTCTTCACCTAGCTCCCTTTTTAATAAATCTTCTATGGTATCTTTGAAAGAAGCTGAACTTAATCCAACATGCTCAGGCCAATCACAGGGTTGTTCACAATTAAGAATTAGCAGATCATTATTTTTATCTGACGAGGATTTCGCCGCTGCCTCTGCACTTTGTCGTTTTGCAGTGGCATGCCCTTTTTCACTGCTTTCAGCTATAAGTTCTTTAGATTTAGCTTTTTCCAAATCTAGCAATGTTTTGTAATCGGAGTCCCAGACTGTATAGGTACGTATCCCAAGTTGATCAAAAATTATTTTAGGCTTTTCAATGTTGGATTTTCCACCACAAGAAATTAAAGCTATATCGTGTAATTCTAAGTCGAAATTTCCTTGTGAATGAAATTTCGATGCAGCTCTTAATGCAACTATGTCGGAGGAACCCTCCATAAGTACTACTGTTTTTGAAAAGAACCCTTCGTTAATTCTGGAATCAACGGCATTTATCATTCCTGATAAGGTTTTCAGTTCTGTAAAGGCCTGACCCTTTGAAGGCAAGGTTGCTTCTTTTGTTGATAAATCTGATAATGATGATTTGTAAATTTTAGTCTCATGCATTTCGGCATCGCTGCACAGCACTTTTGTTACTCTAATAATATTATTAAAATCTGAAATATTTAACATCAAAGGAGAATGTGTCGTATAACAACATTGTACTGTAGATGCAACTGCGCTTCCATTTTCAGCTAGTGCTTTAAGCACACTGTAAAATAGCTTCTGTTTACTAGGGTGCTGATATAGTTCAGGTTCATCAATGCCAAGGATTAAATTTAAAGGCTCTGTCCCTTCGTCGGTTCCAGCGCGATGTTCAGCAAAATATTGAAGAAGTGAAAGAACAAATGCTCTTTGTAAACCCTGTCCTGAAGAAGAAAGAATGGTGTCGTAGCCTCCTTCCTTAACATTAACTATAGCTTTTGGAACAGGTAAGGTAACATCAGCGGTTTCTTCATCCAAATAAATCGAAATATCTACATCGCTGTAGTATGCCTTCATGGCTTTCGTAATCCCTTGCGATAAAGTGTTCATCTCACCTGCATTAAATGGCCTAAGTCTATTTATAAATTTTGTTTTTATTTCATCTTGAAGAGCTTTTATTTCTGCGTCTTCTTTTAATTTGTGCCTAGCAAGAATATCAGTAAGCTCGGCAATCGGACTGTTTCTAGTATCCGATAAATGATTTTCTGACATTACCGCTGGTATGTAAACGAATTTGGTATATTTTTCTAACGACGAAACAGAGCTATTTTCGAATCCGAAAAATTGGGTTTCGGACTCTAGCAAATTGAGCTGTCCAGGATGATTTGCCTCCCACGTAGTAAAAGCATCTTCCATTGTCGTGCCTGTCTTGACATCAGGAAGATCGGAGAATTCTGGCAGTAGTCTTAATTCTGCAAATTGCTTCTTAAATGTTTCAACTGGCTTTCTATCTACTTTTTTAAATGCTGAACAACCCTTCGTCTGGCCATAATAGGTGCCTGTATTTTCAACTGAGCTAAATCTTTTTATTACACTTAACTTATTGTCTGACGAAAGGTATTTAGAGAAATGCTCAATTTCATTTGGTGTTAAATCCCCATACAATACTTCTATTTCTATGGGTGTTTCTATAGCTCTTGCAAAAAAATCATCCTTTGTTACCTTGATCTTTGGCTCATAAAAATAATGCAGTGCTTTGAGAAAATTTGACTTACCACACCCATTAGGACCGACAAATATTGTAAGACCATCAAGCATTATCTTTTCTTGCTTAATTGATCGGAAATTCTTTATATCTAGTTCTTCTATTTTCATGGTGTGATTTCACTTCAATTTTGTCTGGCTAACGTTCGCAAGTTTATCATGCTGTACTCCAAGATAAATATCGTTATATTATATGCAATTAAACAAGAGTCTATAGAGTTAATTAGGTAATGAACATTAGATATTATTTTCAGCTACACAAATAGGTTGAATTCAAAAATTTATAATTTCCTACACATAGAACTAGTGCGAATTATGAAATTATTTGATATACTTGTTTCCAGTTCAATCAAATTATCTATTCGTAAGTTTTAAGCGCAAATGAACATTGAAAATCGATATGACTTACATTTACTCGGCTGGTATAGTTTTCAGCAGCTATGCTTATCAATAACACGGGAAATATTAGGCCAAACCGTGGAGATTTATCTGGATACTAATGATGGTGGAAGAGATGGAGCATTTTCAGGAATTTGGGCCCAACAAAAACAGGAGGACCTTAATGGTCAATTCGTCATTCAATGTAAATTCACTAATAAAAAAGATAGTCGATTGCGATTATCAGATATAGCGGACGAGCTAAAAAAAGCCGGACGACTAGTGAAAGAGGGGCGCTGTGATTGTTACATTTTGATTAGCAATACAGGCATTACTGGAAAGATGACCGAGAAAATAACTCAGGCATTTTTAGATTTAGGAATAAAGCAGATCAAAATTTATGGGACATCTTGGATTTGTAATCAAATTCATGAGAGCAATCGATTAAGAATGCTTGTGCCAAGAGTTTACGGATTAGGAGATTTAAGTCAGATTCTCGATGAACGTGCTTATTCGCAAGCCCGACAACTCCTTGCCTCTATGCGAGATGATCTAGCGAAAATTGTTATTACGAAAGCCTATAGTCAAGCGGTAAATGCATTAAATAAATATGGATATGTTTTGTTGGTAGGCGAGGCAGCGGCCGGGAAAACGACTATCGCATCGATGCTTGCAATGGGGGCGCTTGATCAGTGGAAAGCACACACTTTAAAGCTTGATTTACCTTCGAAAGTTATTGAGCATTGGAATCCAGATAGTCCCAGTCAATTCTTTTGGATAGATGATGCGTTTGGCGTTACACAATACGAGTCTGGATTAGCAAAAGATTGGAACCATATCTTTCCTCAGGTTAAGTCAATGCTCAATCAAGGAGTGAAAATTGTAATGACCACACGGGATTATATCTATAAGAGGGCTCGAAACGATTTGAAAACTGCTGCATTTCCACTTTTAAACGAAAGTCAAGTTGTGATTGATGTTCATAATTTGACGCTTAGTGAAAAGGAACAAATTTTGTATAACCATCTAAAGTTGGGCCAGCAGGAGAGCACTTTTGTTTCCGAAGTCAAACCTTTCCTTGGAACTATTGCTAAACATCCTCGATTTATTCCTGAGACTGCACGTAGACTCGCCGATCCAGCGTTCACGAAGTCGTTAGTCCTTTATGAGCACACATTATCCCAATTTGTTAACAAACAGGAAGGGTTTCTGAAGGATGTAATAAGTGGTCTGGACCAAAACAGTAAGGCGGCATTGGGTTTGATTTATATGAATAACGATCAGTTATTAAGCCCGCTGGCATTAAACGAGCAAGAAAAGATTGCTATAGAAAGATTAGGAAGTACTGCCGGTGGTTGCATAGAAGCTCTTGATTCTATGAATGGTAGTCTTGTGCAGCTTACAACTATTGATGATAACCCTATGTGGCGCTTTAAACACCCTACAATAGGCGACGCTTATTCTATAATTGTTGCTAAAAGCCCTGATCTCTTGGAGATTTATTTGCGTGGTACTTCTGTAGAGAAACTCCTTGAGCAAATTACCTGTGGTAATGTCGGCTTAGAAAAAGCTATTGTAGTTGGGAAAGGATTATATCATCTAATTTTGGAGCGACTAAAAAAATTCACTACCTCAAAAGATTATAAATCTTCATATATGAGCGAGTGGGGAGCAAAAAGACAGCTTTACACGTTTTTGTCTCGCAGATGTTCAAAAGATTTCCTGAAACTTTATCTTGAAAATAATCAAGATTTGATTGAAGCAATTAGTAACCCAAACCCGTCATTTAGTTGGTCAGCAGACATTTCATTAGTGATCCAATTAAATAAGTTAGCTTTATTCCCAGAGGATAAACGAAAATCATTGGTCGACTATGTTAGTGAAATTGCTATTAATGGTGAAGATTTGTTTATATTAGAGAATAAAGAGTTTCAATCTATCTTTTCAGAAGAAGAGCTAGCTTCTTTAGTAAACAATATTCGTGAAAAGTTATTACCAGAGCTGTCTTCCGTTCGTCGTAATTGGGAAAGCAATTTTTATCAGAATGATCAGGAAGCAGAGGAATATATGGATGGTTATATTGAAATTCTTAATGCATTAAAAAATCATTTTGAAGAAGATGACAATATTGATGAGATAATACAAAAAGAAAAAGGATATGCTGGCGAATGGGTTGATGAAAATACACAAATAGAAAAACCAACAGTACCAGAAAGAATCTTAAGTAAAGCTGATGATGATTTACTTGTCCCTACTTCTCGAAATATTTTCGATGATATTGATTGTTAACATGATAAAATTGTACATTTAAAATCTAATCTGTACTTTATTCTTTAACAGTTTCGTTTGATGATATACTTTTGGCCGAAATAGAAATATTAGTACCAGCGAAATAAAAAAAGCTTTAGGAAACTAAAACTTTCATACGGCGTATTTTCCTAAATAAGCAAGGGTATATATATCATTGCACAGCCAATTTAAGACATATTCATTTACAAATAAAAGCATTGACTGCCTTGTTATAGTTGTTATCCGCTAACAAGATTATTGCTCATTAATCAAATACGATTTTGATTGACATTTTCATAACGGATAATGTATTTACGCTCCCCTGAATGAAATAAATTTGATTTCGATTCATAGTATTACCACACATACAGGAGTAACCATGACTACTAAAATTGTAGAAGACCCATATCTATGTCGAAAGGAAGCCGCCCGTTATTTGGGTGGATTTTCGCCAGCGACATTAGCGGTATGGGATTGCACTAAACGATACAATCTTAATCCTGTAAAAATTGGAAGAACTGTCCGTTATCGTCGTTCTGACCTTGATAAGTTTGCACAGTCGCAAACACTGACAGACTAATACACGAGTGAGATATTAAAACTTTACCTCAAATAAAAATATAACTTTAAAATAAATTGGAGAACGCTGTGAATATTGAACAAGCGAAAGCTATACCCATGCCCGCAATTTTAGAAAAGCTGAATTGCATTCCACAGAAAACCACTAATAAAGATGATTGGTATCTTTCTCCCTTAAGGGAAGAAAAGACGGCCAGTTTTTGTGTGAACAAAAATAAAAATGTTTGGTATGATCATGGCATTGGTAAAGGAGGGGATACAATTAATTTTGTCAGTTTTTATCTTGAATTGTGCAATGAAGACCACACGGTAGTAGATGCTTTAAGATGGTTAAGCAATATTTTTTCAACAGATGAGTTTGTTCAAAAACTACCCGTATTTGAACAAAATATTATTGTCAAAGAAAAGACCTTGAAACTCTTATCTGTAAAGGACTTAGAACACTTTGGACTGAAGAACTATCTTACCAGCCGTGGAATTAAACTTTCTGTCGGATTTGATTTCCTTAAGGAGGTGAGGGTGCTTAATAAGAATACTTCAAAAACTATCATCGCTCTAGGATTGAAAAATGAAGAAAATGGCTACGAAATAAGAAATGCCTATTTCAAAAACTGTATCGGCAAAAAATCGATTACTTTTATTCGTGGTACAGAAGTAAAACCCGATGGTGTAAATGTCTTTGAGGGAATGTTTGATTTTCTAACAGTTGCCACCATAAATGGTAAAGCACTAGCCAATGATAGTATTGTATTAAATTCAACAAGTATTATTTCTCAAGCATATCCATATATCAAAGGATATGGCTATCAAGAGCTACATTCTTATATGGACAATGACGAAACAGGGAATATGGCTACAAAAAACATTAGTTTGTTTTGCCAGTCAGAAGATAAACTACAACATAAATCATTGCAAAAATTATATCTAAACTTTAATGATGTAAATGAGTGGCATATGCATAACCTTAATTTGCGAGGTTTGAATGTCTAATATTATTGATGATTTTGCAGTAACCGAAGTAGAACTTATTTATCGTGGAGGAAATCCAGTTTGTAAAAACATCCGAATTAACTCGTCTGAGCAATGTTTTAAGGTGCTAAAAAATGTATGGAATGAAAATCGAATTCATCTTTTAGAAGAATTCAAACTGATTATGCTAGACAATGATGCAAGCGTTCTAGGTGTTTCAAATATTTCTACAGGAGCGATAAATGCTTGTTTTGCCGATCCCAGAGTGATTTTTGCAACTGCATTAACGGCTCGTGCAGTAGCAATCATTGTTGCTCATAACCACCCTTCAACCGCGCTCAACCCTAGCGAAGCCGATAAAAAACTAACCTCTAAATTAGTGGATATCGGTAAACTCCTTGATATCAAAGTTCAAGATCATCTTATAGTTACTTCAGATAAATATTATTCATTTGCTGATGATGGGATGATGCCCTCATAAAAGTAAGGCAGGGAATCTTGTTTGATATCATAAAGAGACCGGATATTTGCTCAATGGGTGTTTACAGAAGATAACGATAACATTCCCGTCACCAACAGTAATTTTCTCCGACTTTGGCTTCCTCGCCTAACCAAAATTAAAATTGGTTTGGTCATTTAGCTATCGTTTTTATATCCCCTGTAACCATCCACAAACCACAAACATACAGGAGCTTTAAATAAAACTGCTAACCAAACAACAACATGATATACTTATCGCTAATGGTAAAGACCGGGATAAAGACCATCCGCCTGTAGTAAAATTATTCATGACTAATACTAACTGCACTTGGTTATTAAGCGAGCTTGATTCCGAATACCCAGATATTGCATTTGGACTTTGTGATTTAGGTATGGGTTTTCCTGAACTTGGAAACGTTAGCTTAAGTGAACTTGAACACGCACAGGGTTTTATGAGGCTTTTAGAACGTGATTTGTTTTTTGAGGGTAACTTTCCTATGAGTGTTTACGCAAGAGCTGCACGAGCGCACGAGCATATAATCACAAATGAAACCGTACTAAAACGTTATCTGCCGAAATAATACACAAAAGCCCTGGACTAACGTCTAGGGCTTTTTGCTATTCTTCTATCTTTATACTGGTAACGATGGGCTTATCTGGGTTTTCAAGGGCTTCGTATCTTTCATTTTGAAGCTTAATTTCCATTGGACGATGAAAGAATAAATCATCATACAACGAATTTAACCTTATTCCTTGTAAGACAACCTTATCAGTTGTGAACTGTAGTTTAATTGCACCATTAGTTGGTGAAATCTCGCCCGACACTAAATAAGAGTAATTCAGAAACTTTTTCCCACCAGTCGACAAATTGAAGCTAATATTTCTTACCTGTCCATCGGTTGAATATTTAGACCCATCATCTTTATCTACGCCCGAATCTTGGGCGTTTTCATCAAACTCGTCTGACCTAAATTTAAAGCTCTGGTTCATAATCTATATATTTCGTTGGCGTTTTAACTTTAGTGTTGACTGGTGTATCTACCAAAATGTGTTTTTGCTTTTCTTGGTAGGCTACATACTCGGAATGCGACATCGTAAGCTCAATTGCTGACTGCCTGTCCTTAGTGATCATCGCATTTCTTAGTAGCTCGTCTTTATCGTCCGTATAAATCTTCACAAATTCCCTACCTCTTGACGCGGAAACGTAGAATTGTTTGCTATCTGTGGCAGAAAAAGTTGACGCTGGTTGAGCCACAAATACCGTATCAACTGTTTTTCCTTGTGATGCATGGGATGTCGTAAAGTAATTATGGTCAAAATGGCCAAAGTCCTTGTCAAATGAAACCTGACGTTTTGATTTTGGGTTGTGGAAAATTACATTCCCTGACTTGGTAATTTTCGATACTTCAATTTCTGTTTTGTTATCTAGTCTTTTGCCTTTTTCATCATAGGAGTTACGGGTTATTTTAATCTTGTCACCTTCTGACAAGCCAATCTCTCGTTTGTAGTAGACCTCGAAAAACTTTGCCTTATCCAACGGTAAATGCTGTTTGTTACCTTTTGTATCTCTAATTGTAATCTTAGAATTATCAATTTTGTCTACAGACCAGAGGCTACCTCGCTTGATACCCTTAATATTTTGGTTAAACTGTATGGCTTGGTTTTCAGTATAACTGCGCCAGTCTGCACGCTCCGCAGTAGTCATTTTTGTGCTTACCAACTTTGTTGCCGTAATTTCTCTCTTTTTAAGCATGCCGTTTTCTTTCAGACGCTTTCTTAGTTCTGCTGTAACGGTATTGCCATGTTTATGCGTAGGCGAAACAATGAGTGCTGTTTTACCTTTTTTAGCTACTTCTAAAAAATCATCGACTAGTTGCTTATTAGGATTGAGAGGGTCAATCTGAATAATCGCCTCAATTTGATTTAGCTTATCAAAGGCAGAGCTTACATTTCCTTTATGCAAATCTTCAATTGCTTCTCTATAATACTGGTCTTTCTGGCGATAGATTTTATTTACTTCCGCCGCTTTGATACCGCCTACAGTATTCAAAATTCTCAGAGAATCGCCCCTCTCAGTACTACTGTGTTGACGAGTATCGCCACCAATGATAAGGCGCGTTTTTTGTTTTTTGCACAGTTCGAGGATATCAACCATTTTACCTGTCGATAGTAAACCACCTTCATCAACCCATAATGCCTGACCTTTTAATTTGGCTTGCATTTCCTTATCGACTAAAAGCTTGTCTACCGTTTCGGCATTAGCAAACCCCTCATCTTTTAAAACACCTCTTGAAGCATCGGCAGTAGGAGCGACAACCGTTACCTGTACGCCTGATTGTTCTATTAGGTCGATTGCTACTTTCATTAACGTAGTTTTGCCAGAACCGGCCGCCCCCATAACAATACTTACTTGATCGGATGTAGTGAGAATATGCTCAATGGCGGTAGCCTGCTGACCATCAGCTTTGATTGACGGAACTTTGTCGTATAGAGGCGTAAACTGGTTAATACCACTTTGGGCAAGCTCAACCATGTGCTTTTCCTGACGAAGAACCTCATAAGTAGTACAAACCAGACGACCGTTATCTATAACCTTAATAATTGACTTATCATTATTAAGCGTGTCGTTGATGTTTTCTAATGAAACTGATTTATAGCCGATACTATATTTGTAGGCTTGTTCAAGAAGTCGTCTTTCGGGCATCACGGAAGCACGCTCAAAGGAATGTTCAATAGCGTGGTGTACGCAATCATTCGCAAAAATAGGAGTATGCTCTTTGGTAGGCGCATAACGTATTTTTTGTTCCTGTTCCTCAATAGGTATATCAATGTTTTCGGCAATTTGCTTGCGCCACTCCGCTTTTAGTTCGGACATGCTCATGCCCTTCTGCTTTTTGCCTCTGGTAAGAGCGCCTAATCCGTCCAAAGATTTCGCATCGGTAATCCCATGTTCTTTTGCAAACTGCCCAATTTCATTGCTCCTTTTACTAAAAAGAGCAGTCACAGATTTTGGAACACCGATAATTTCGAAAGAATTATCCGTTTTTTGAACTTGGTAGCCTAAGTCAATCAACTTATCTGACAAAATTTTATGAAATTTAGCCTGATGGAATGGCATTGAACGTTTTATTTCTCGAAACTGGCCAGCTTTAATTTTATGCTCGATATCGTCATAGGATGCATTAAAGACAAATGCATGGCTGTGCAAATGAGGGTCGGGCAATGAGCCATCCGTTGGGCGTGCAGTGAGGTGCAAGAAATGGCCATATATAAGCCCTGAAGCCTTACGGTCTTCATCTTTGCCAGCAACCCTTACTCTGGTCATTATATCGTCCTCTATGCCTGTCATCGTTTCGAGAACGCTTGCTTCAAATACCTTTTGAAGATGTAAATCTTCAGACAGGAAGTTAAGCACGGACAAACTCTTTGGGGCGTGAAAATTAATATCGTAGCCTATGGTTCGATTCTCCAGTTTTTTTGGGGTGAGGAGTAAACCAGTCTTTGGGTTGATATTATCCGCAAGGTCAAAAAACTGGTCGCGTGTAACCGCACCCTCGATACCGAGGCGTTTTGCCAATAGGCCATGGAATTGCCCTTGCAGTTCCTGACCATTGGTATAATAATCTGTTTTTTGGAGTGCTTCAGTATAGTATGCTTTTGCATGAGCTGAAGACTTACTTTGTATCATTCTTAGCATGATGCGTTAATACATTGAATTATTATGTGAGTGGTAATAATTCGTGTTTTGTTAAACTCAAATAACGTTCACTTAGCAGTGCTTTTAAGAACGTTACTTGAGTTTAATTTGGAAATTTTAAGTGAAGAAATAAATCAATCAGACATCTTCCCGTTGCGGTGCAAACGGTTATTGGGCAGAGGCAAAATCATCGTCTATTCCGAGGTCGTTAAAGACTGATTTTCTATTGGCTTTATCCTTTGGGATTTCAGCTCTAAAGTTGTTACCAAGTGGGCTTGTTTCAGCGTCGTTGCCAGACATTAAGTTAGCCATGCCTTTAGATATTATCTGAATATCGATGTTGTCCATAATGATATTATCTCCAATTCTATAAGCCAAATGATAGCTAATAGAATAACAGCTACTTGCAACTAATATTAACAATCCAACTTTCTGACCGAATATTAACAGGACGCTCCCAATTACTAAAAAGAACAATGGCTCTAAAAACGTTTCTATAAACCTACCGTCTGCTTTTGCTCCGAAGATTTTTAATCCAAAAAACCTTTTGTTGATTTCCCCAGTTGAATAGGTCATTCTGGCAAATTCAAATACCCCTGGTTTAGTAGCGATTTCTCGCCTGCGTTTAATGCAGCTATATGCATAGAAAACCACAAACATATACCAAGTCAAATTATCCCATACTACACTTAATGATGAGCTATACTGGTATCGATTGCTGAAACCATAGGCGAATGGTATGAAGCATAAAATAAGGCCAACCCAGACGGCATAAAGGGTTGAAAAGTGCCGCTCACCAATGTTGGTTCTGATAAGCACGTCTAAAATGAAACGAACATTACAGGTTAATGAATAAATTAATTTTTTAATTTCTGTCATTACAAAAGACTGTCTTTTGTACAAATCGCGAAAATGGGCTTCTTTTAACATGGTTTCTATTATTTAAGGTTATTAATATTTTTTGGTTTGTGATTTTGGTCAAAGGATACTTTCATATAATTCAGGCCGTTTGCCATTGTGTTACCTTGTCGGTACATCACAGCCTGTACTTTGCAATTATTTAGCTCACCGCCTGTGGCAAATGAAGAAAACTCTTCTGGGCGCAAGACTTTTTCCAGTTCAATGCTCTTGTTGTTAGTCTTTGAAAAATTATCGCCAGACATTGTGACGCTTTCGGTTGAAATTTCTTTATAAGTATCACCTAAAAGGTCTGAACTATATTTGTTGGTTTCTATATCCGCATTGGCGTGGAAAAATTTAGTACCGAAAGTTCCGAGTAGGGCTTTAACTTTATACTCTGACTGTAAGCCACCCATCACGGCATAATAATTATTTATATTCTGCGATAGATAGACGTTTGCAATTCTGGACGACCTTGCTACAGCCTGAAAATCAGCATCGTATTGATGGAGAAATTCTTGGCTTTCGTCTACGAATAGAAAAACGGGTTTTGTACTGTCATTAATTTTCCTGCTTTCCATTGCCTTTTGCCAGACGTATTTAAACAGAATTTGCACATCACGGCCAACTTTACTGAATTCCTTCGTCGGAAGATTAATTAGAATAATTTTACCACGGATGGACAACTCAGGTTTGATAGTCGAAATACCATCACAGAATAATGAAAACACAGGTTCTTTCAGCAAGCGAAAGAAAAAACCACTAATATTAAAATCGACAATAGAACGTGTTTTGCTTGTTAGTGTTCTGTATGTCGTCATAAAGAACTGATCTAAATAATTAAATGGTCTAACATTCGGAAATCGCTCATGTAGTTCAATATTATACATGCCTGACTCGTGGTAATACCTCAAAATGTCATCCCCTAATTTCTCTTCCCATGCCTTTATCCCAGCCATAAGTTCTTTTTTTACCTTCGTAAATGCACTGTAAAACGCACTCGGGTCTTCATCTTTTTCAGGCGCAATCTTTTTATCTTCTTTTGGTAATGTTTGTGTGAGTTCGTATAGGTGTTCGATTGTTACTCTCCCATAGGCCATTTTAAGCAGTTCTATTGAATGGCTTAAAACCTGATCTAAAGCACTTGACCAAAATTCATCGTTTCCGCCTGAACCAGTTTTGTCTTGGGTTGCTTTGATAACCGTTTTTAGAACATCAACTATATTATCGGTTAAGGCTCTACCATTTGTCTGTGATGACAAATAACTTAGAAAATTAAATCTGTGGTGTCCGTTTGGTTCTATAATGAATAAGTCGTTTTCACGGCCAGTTTGTTTAGAGTACTCAATCCATTCATCACGTTCGCTGTTTTTACAGGTTAAGACTAAACCACCCCAGCCTTTTTCCAGATATTTGGTAGCGAGTAATCTACCTGAACCAGAGCTTTTCCCGCTTCCAATTCCCCCGAATACTTGAATATTCTCTAGGGCATTTCTAACGGTAAATGGTGTTTTCCCGTGCTTTGTTACGAACTCAATTATAGGCTCGTCCAAATCAATTTTTTGCATAAATTTGATTATTAATACAGTTAATAAAAAGCCTTTCCACCGCCTCGGAAACGGCGGAAAGGTGAGGGCTAATTTTTACTTTGCTTTCTTATCGAAAGTCGAATTTGAAATCCCTGTGCCATTGGTGGTATGACGATCTGTGTCAAAGATTGTCGTACCCCCATTGGATTTAATGGAATGCCCATTTCCATTAATGTACTTATCGCTGTCGATGATCGACTGGCGATAGCCATTACCACGTAGGATTTTCTCTTGGTCTTTTGAAAAACTCATGAGTGCTATTGTTTAAATGATACCTACTATTTAGCGTTTCGGTATTCGCGGCCTGACCGTTAAAGATGTTCGGCGTAATTCTGTGTAATATTTATGTTCATGTTCTCGAATTCAATTTGGCTTTAATGGCTGGGTCGAAATAAACTGGCATTTCTCTAGCCCATTTTATAAAATTTTCAGGCGAGGGGTCGTATGTCTTACAACGACCTGACCAGTTAACAATATTTCCTGATATGCTTACCCATTCCATCCCACGTTGGAACTTGTTGGTTTTATCCATAGTTGATTGATACCATCCATAAGCTTTAAGTATTTTTACTTGATTTTCGGAAAAACTCATAAGTTCCAGTGTTTAAATGATGCTTACTATTTAGCGTTTCGGCATTCGCTCCCTGACATAAAGGGTTCAGGGTTATTCTAAATTTATTTAAGGAGATATTGTTTAAATATTGACAGCCCAATCATAATGCATTATGTATACTATAGAATTTCCATTATTATAGGTTTATAAATGCCAATTTTTAAAAAGTATGACGAAAACGGTAAGCAAATAGGTACATTTCAGGAGCAGCTTACGGAACAGAACTTTGATAAGTTCGTTGAAGAATACGGACAGGATAAAGCCATTGGATATCTTGATGCGATCGAAGAAATGAGCGAATTGCTTAGTTCTTTTATGACACGAGAACCGCAGCCGGGGTTTGTATTTAGTAATACTCTCGCAAAAATTAGAAGAAGTGTGATTAATCTTTATACACATAACAAATCTGTTTTAACCTCTGATAAGAATTTAGAATTAGTGAAGAAGGTAAATGCTTCAAATAATTGTGATACAAGAGTACAGCCTTAATTATTTGTTTTTAGTTTGAACAATTTTTTTCAAAAGTTTCGTTGGTTTATTGCTTGCTTAGTTTAGTACTTTTGATAATCAATGTTTATATATGGCGATTAAAATCTATAATGAGGTATTCATTTTAATTCATGATGAATTATATGATAATTTTAAAAAGCTTGGTGACCCACACAATACCAGAAAATTTAGAAGAAATAGCCGTGAGCCTTGGGAGCTAACCTATTTCGGTACAAGTACTGAAATCTATCCCGATGTTTTTAATGGTAAAACTTATAAGTATTATTGGTGTGAGAAACATTCATTACACAAAAATTCCAAGATTGGGTTTAGAGAAGAACCAGCAGGAATTATAATCGAAGCGTTAAATTTTCTTGATATCAATTTGCCGAAAGCAATCGACGCAGATATAATTAGAGATACAGATATAGAAGCAACAATACTTATTCAACTATACCTTGAACAACACAAGACAGGCAAAAAATATTTAGATAGGTATTCTGATGTTAAGGTTTTTGATAGTGAAACAATGACATTATTGGAGAAAAATAAAACTGAGTTGCCTATAGCTTTTGTTGCAGATCAAAATATACAAATAGAACATCAAAGTCCTATCAAAAATAAGGGTGTGCCAGAAGATGACATTGCTCAACTCAAAAAGCTAGTTGGAAATTATATGTTACCAGACGTTGAAGCGTGGAGTTGGAAATGGTTCGAAGCATGGCAGTATTTTAGTAAACCTTTTAAAAAGGATTTTAGAAGGGATAAAGATTATTATCACCTTGCGGTAAGGCATATTAGAAGATTTGAAAATCCTTTTCTATTTGGATTTAAAAATACTGTTAGTAACCGTTCTGATTTCGATGAGCATACGTTTGAAAAGCATGTTACATTCAAAGTGTTTTTTACTATTAAGGTTCGACCAATTTCACCTGAAGACTTTACTGCTTACCAAGCCTACTTAAGTAATGAACTGAAAAAGGAGGATGAAATAAGTTTTCTAAAAAAATGGGTTTTAGATTTCTATAAAAAACTTCATGGGTTCAAGAGAAATAAGGTCGAAGGATCTTTAGAAATGTCATATGATGAATATTTTGCAGATCAACCAAGGCTACTAGATTTATATAATAGCGAAGACAATTTGATTTATGCTCTACGGCAAGATTTTAACAAAATGGACATGTTTCGGATGTGGTTCAGAAATGGAGAATTACCACCTGATGAATATCTAAGTGAAGTATCCTACGATAAGTTAGAATGGTGGGAATGCATATTTAATAATGGTAAATGGTATATTGATAGCATTAAATCGTATCCAATAAACGAACCATACCTAAAAGTTTTGTTTGGAAGACCTCAAATTATCAATACTTTATGAATTTACAAGATTTATACGAAAAGCATCAAAAAGATATTGATGGTTTTAATGCATTGAAAGATAAAGTTTGGAAAAAGATTATAGATAAATATGAAGGTATAGCATCATCGTTTGAAAATGAAGTTTTACCAAAAGAATATACAGATGAAATGGAAAAGGAAAAAGACGATTTTAATCATACCTGGTCTATTCCAAACGGCACCAAGTACAAGAACCTTCTTATTCAGCACAATCAGCAGCTAGAAGCTGTTAACGATTTTATTCAACCAACACATGGACAGGATAAAACGATAATTAATGATAATGTTGTGGAAATAAAACAACGCAGCTTTATGGAGAAATTAGCAAGTAGTAAGGTTTTACGGGAAGAACAAGAAAAAACTAATGATATTGAGCCTGACATAAATAGCAAAAGCAAGTATGAGCAAAATAAAGATGATATGGATTTAGAAATCGACTAAATCTCTGGTTCTATATCTTTGTCTTTATCGTTTCCTTTATTTTGCGAGGTTTCCTTATCGATGTTTTCAATCCTGTCGTCTTTCATCCATGCTGGCCTGTTATAGTTTACGGACGATTTCTCTTGGCTCATATTTTTGGTTTCGTCAATTTCAAGGGAATATTGAGCGATACCATCTTGTAAGCCGATAATTCTTTCGTCATTGCTTTTCGCTGCTGAAATAATTTTACTCATCTCTGGTGACAGACTTGCTAAGTCATACCCTAGATTAAAACCTTTAATATAGTTTTCTTCGCTCATAATACATCATCGCTATTATCATCCAAATACTCGTTGATTGAATCAATATCGTACAGGATATTTTTTTTAGTAACTCTCGAATATCGAATTTTACCCTGATCGCGGAAATTCTGCAAAGTAGTGGTACTGGTGATACCTAATAGACTCATGGCTTCCGTTGCGGAAATCCACTTAGCGACTTTGTTTGTTTTTTTGTCTGCTAATCGTGCTACGACTTCTTCGACTAACTTATAAAAAGCATCATCTTCAAGGCAAATTACATTCATAGCGAAATAGGGCTGGGTTTTTTTACAATGTAGGAAAAATTGGTTTGAATTTGAAAAAATGTATCTTTAAAGCATACGAAAGCAGGATTACAGGTTGCGTTAACAATACGATAACAATAAAAAAAGCCTTTAGATTTTTAAGTCTAAAGGCTTGATAATCAAGTAGCGGGGAGCAGGATCGAACTGCCGACCTCAGGGTTATGAATCCTGCGCTCTAACCATCTGAGCTACCCCGCCGGGCTTAATATTCACTAAATAATGTAAATATAGATGTGGTTATTTTTAAGAGTTGCAAATATAGAATAAATATACATTTTAATAAAAAGAAATGTGAAAAATACTTTAAAGTGCTGCTGATCAGTAAATTTGATTGTTTTTGGTAAGCTCTTCTTATTATTTTAAGCATTGAGCGCGATGTTTTTTGGAATAAATAACGCAGCGAATTGCCGTAAATCGGCAGGCAAATACCAAAATTAAATTCATTCCTGGTCTTAACATGTTATTTAGTCTATCGGTTACGGCAGCTGCGGGCGTATTTTCCGCAGGCCATTTGCGCTGATAAATTAATGCGTTCAACAAGATTGATTACCCCCTGGTGCTACCAGGTCCTCACCAAAGTAACCCTTACTATAGCTGATGTTCGGCAATCCTTTACCCTTTAGGTAATAAATGAGGTAACGCCAGGGTAAAGAACAGGTAAGCAAAGGGTAACGCTAGGGTTAACCTGGTAAACAACTGGTAACGAAAGGGTAAACTGTCTTGTCCGTATATAGCTATACAGTTTACTGAATTAATCTTGAATAGACTATACAGCCGATCTTGTTATTTTTATTTGGACTATACATACAAATGTGTTAATTCTGTTCCTACTATACAACCCTA